>Ga0194115_10003599_pt1 | contig 17304 bp, 17 predicted proteins | sample TA2MahsurfametaG_3_FD_148656 | JGI IMG/M metagenome (GOLD analysis project Ga0194115, IMG submission 148656) | Freshwater microbial communities from Lake Tanganyika, Tanzania - TA2015002 Mahale S4 surface | ecosystem: Environmental > Aquatic > Freshwater > Lake | place: Tanzania: Lake... | reverse complement strand
TCAACGTGATCGCCAAGGCGCGTGAGCTGGGCTACATGCGCGCCCCCGATGATCTGTTCGTGCCGATCAAGCAGATCCGTGATCTGCCCGATCGCGAAACCCTGCTGCTGATGACCGGCAGCCAGGGTGAGCCGTTGGCGGCCCTCAGCCGCATCTCCCGCGGTGAGCACCCGCAGGTGCAGGTGAAGAACTCAGACACAATCATCTTTTCCGCCAGCCCCATTCCCGGTAACACCATTTCTGTGGTGAACACCATTGACCGGCTGATGATGCTGGGCGCCAAGGTGGTGTACGGCAAGGGCGAAGGCATTCACGTATCTGGTCATGGCTTCCAGGAAGACCAGAAACTGATGCTGGCGCTCACCAAGCCGAAGTATTTCGTGCCCGTGCATGGCGAGCACCGCATGCTCGTCTGCCACAGCAAAACGGCGCAATCTATGGGGATTCCTGCCGAAAACATCCTGATCATCGACAACGGTGATGTGGTTGAACTCACCCCTGATTCGATCAACAAGGGTGAGCCGGTGAAGGCCGGTATCGAGCTGCTCGATGCTTCCCGCAACGGCATCGTTGATGCCCGCGTGCTCAAGGAACGCCAGCAGCTCGCCGATGACGGCGTGATCACCATGCTCGCGGTGATCAGCACCGATGGCGTGATGGCCGCTCCGCCCCGGGTGAATCTGCGCGGTGTGGTCACGGCCGCTGATCCGCGCAAGCTCAGCCTCTGGGCAGAGCGCGAGATCACCTGGGTGCTCGAGAACCGTTGGCAGCAGCTCTCGCGCAACAGCGGTGGCAAAGCCCCCGACGTGGACTGGATGGGCGTGCAGCGTGAGATCGAGATCGGTCTGCAGCGCCGCCTGCGCCGCGAACTGCAGGTGGAGCCGCTGATCATCTGCCTGGTGCAGCCCGCCCCCGGCGGCACTCCGGCCTACAAGGGCCGTGCCGATGCCGAGCCCGATAGTCGTCCGGCCCCCCGCGGCGGCCGTGGCGGTGGCCGCGATGTGCAACGGGGTGAGCGTCCCGAGCGTGCCGCCCAGCCCCGCCGCGAGCTGGCGGCCGTTGGAGCTGCCCCAGCTGCCCCCGCCGCTGCCGCTGCTGCTCCGGCTCCCGTGGCTGCCGCCGCAACACCGGCCCGCACCGAAGAGCCCGAGATCAGCGGTCGCACCCGCCGCCGCCGCTCAGCCGCCGCCAGCTGATCGGTTCTGCCCTGGGCGCCGGCGGGCTCAGTCCCGCTGGCCGCCCGGGCTGGAGAGCTTCACCAGCAGCAGACCCTGGTCGAGCTCATCCGCCACGGGCTCGAAGGCGGGTTCAGGGTTGTTTTGCTCTGAGCTCGTTGCTGCCGCGGGTTCAGATATATCGGTGTCGGGCGAATCCGGTTCAGGTGAATCGGTTTCCGCGGTCATAACCGGTGGCTTCTCCGGTATCTGCGCTTGCGCTGCTGAGTTCCAGGGGCTGGCATCGATCCCGCTGCTGTCCAGCGGCTGAGGTTCCGGCTGGGGGGCTGGTGTTGCAGCTGGTACCGACGCCCACGCCTGTTGGATCTCCGCCAGCGCTTGCTGGGGATCGCGCAGCTGGGCCAACCAAGGCGTGGCTGGGAGGGTGAAGGGTTCCGGTTCGGTTGCCCGTGGAGCTGTTGCAGGTTCTCCCTGGCACTGGGCCAGGCCCAGTTCGGCTAGGCGCCGGTAGCCCGCTTCGTTGCACTGGTGGAGCACCGCGCCGTAGGCCAGTTCCGCTTGCTGGGGCTGAGCCAGGCCATACAGATGGATGTGGCCGATGAGCAGCTGCAGGCGCTGATCGAGCAGGTCCGCTCGCCCTGGCTCGAGCTGGGGCTGCAGCGCCATGGCCTGCTCCAGCGCCTCCGGGAAGTGGCCCTGGGCATAGCTCCGCTCGATGGCGCTGTAGGCCTGCTCCAGAGCGCTTTGCATGGTGCCGGTTGGCTGCCTTCGTGGGGTTGCTCCCTTGTTTAAGTCGCTTGCCCTGGTTTTGGCGGCGGCCTAGGTGGTCTGCAGCCCCGGCGCTTACTGCCCGCGCCAGATCTGTTGGCGATCCCAGTGCAGCCAGTGGCCGGCCGGGAGGGCCAGGCGGCCGGGAGGCTGCGAGGGGCCTAAGCGATCCAACAGCGTTTGCAGTTGATCGGCTGGCAAGGGCGGCAGGCCCAGCTGTTCCAGCCAGGCCTGGAGCATCAGGCGTTGATTGGCCGGTTGCAGAGCCATCAGGCCGCGGCGATCCAAGCGGTCGCTACCGCGGTTGAGGCCGCCAAGGGCAAGCTCCACCAGCTGTTGCTGGCTGTCGTGTTCCTGGGCCAGCCGTTCGGCCACGCCGCTGATGCGGCGCGCGGCCCCTGGGTGGAGTTGCTCGAGCACGGGCATCACCTCCTGGCGCACCCGGTTGCGGCTGAAGCGTGCCTCGTTGTTGCTGGCATCCAGCCAGAGCGGCAGTCCCAGCTGCTCGCGGATCAGGGCGGTTTCGGCACGGCTGAATAGCAGCAGTGGCCTGGTGAGGGTGAGATCCGGTGCCAGGCTGCGCGTGGGTCGCAGGCTGGCCAGGCCGCGGCGGTGGCTGCCGCGTGCCAGCTGCAACAGCAGGGTTTCGGCCCGGTCGCTGGCGGTGTGTCCCGTCACCACATGGCTCACCCCGCGCGCGCGCGCTGCGGCCGCTAGAGCGTCGTAGCGCCAGGTCCGGGCGGCAGCCTCGTCGGCCCTTGGGTGGCTCCAGGTGGCCACCTCAATGGGCAGCTCCTGCTGCTGTGCCCAGGCCTCCAGTTCATCGGCCTGTTCGATGGCGTTGGGCCGGAGCTGGTGATTGCCGTGCCAGAGCTGCAGCCGCCAGTGATGCAGGCGCCGCAGATCCATGAGCAAGCCCAGCAGGGCCATCGAATCCTGTCCGCCGGAAACGGCCAGCAGCAGGCCAGCGCCGTCGGGGAGTAGGTCCGCCCGGTGGAGCAGCCAGCGATGCAGGCGCAGGTGGTAAGGGCTCCAGCGTTCTGCCATCGCTCACGCCAAATGCTGCGTGGGAGAATCGACCCACTCTGTCTGCACTGGCATGTCGCGTCTCGCCCAGCTGCCCGCATCGCTTCGCACAGCTCTGGTGGAGCGCCGCGCCCTCAAGGTGATCGCCGGCCTCACCAACTTCGATGCCGCCAGTGTGGAGCGCATCAGCCGCGCTGCGGGTCTCGGTGGTGCCGATCTGATCGATGTGGCCTGCGATCCGGCTCTGGTGCGGCTCGCCGCTGCCGTGAGCGGCCTGCCGATCTGCGTGAGCGCCGTTGATCCTGAACTGTTCCCCGCTGCGGTGGCCGCCGGTGCCGCCATGGTGGAAATCGGCAACTACGACGCCTTCTATCCCCTCGGCCGCATCTTCGATGCCGCTGAAGTGCTCGAGATCACCCACCGCACCCGCGAGCTGCTGCCTGAGGTGGTGCTGAGCGTCACCGTCCCTCACGTGCTTCCCCTCGATCAGCAGGAGCAACTGGCGGTGGATCTGGTGGCGGCTGGCGCCGACATCATCCAGACCGAAGGCGGCACCAGCGCCAAGCCCTTTAGCGCCGGCAGCCTCGGCCTGATCGAGAAGGCTGCCCCCACCCTCGCCGCGGCCCACAGCATCAGCCGCGCTGTGCAGGCCGCTGAGCTCGCTGCGCCCGTGCTGTGCGCCTCCGGTCTCTCCGCCGTCACCGTGCCGATGGCGATCGCCGCCGGCGCCTCCGGCGTGGGCGTGGGTTCTGCCGTGAACAAGCTCAACGACGAGCTCGCGATGGTTGCAGTGGTGCGCGGCCTGCGTGAGGCCCTGGGCACCGCTGTAAAGGCCGCCCTCTGAGCTACGGCCAGAACGGCGACCGCAATGGGCCGGCCATCTCCCCGAGAATGGGTTGATGGCCAGCCCCTACGACCTCCGCGCCCCCTACAGCCCCAAGGGTGATCAGCCCACTGCGATCGCCGGGTTGGTGGCGGGCGTTGAGGGTGGTGAGCGCTATCAGACCCTGCTGGGGGCCACCGGAACCGGCAAGACCTTCACGATCGCCAATGTGATTGCCAGCACCGGCCGGCCGGCTCTGGTTCTCGCTCACAACAAGACGCTGGCGGCTCAGTTGTGCAATGAGTTGCGGGAGTTCTTCCCCAACAACGCAGTCGAATATTTCATCTCCTACTACGACTATTACCAGCCGGAGGCGTACGTGCCCGTCTCCGACACTTACATCGCCAAGACGGCATCGATCAACGAAGAGATCGATATGCTGCGCCACTCGGCGACCCGCTCCTTGTTTGAGCGCCGAGACGTGATCGTTGTGGCCTCGATCAGCTGCATCTATGGCCTTGGTATTCCCAGTGAATACCTCAAGGCGGCGGTTAAGTTCGAGGTGGGCTCCACCCTCAACCTGCGCGGCTCCCTGCGGGAGCTGGTGAACAACCAGTATTCCCGCAACGACCTGGAGATCTCCCGCGGTCGCTTCCGGGTGCGCGGCGACGTGCTCGAGATCGGCCCCGCCTACGAAGACCGGCTCGTGCGCATTGAGCTGTTCGGCGATGAAGTGGAGGCGATCCGCTACGTGGATCCCACCACCGGTGAAATCCTGCAGAGCCTCGAGAGCATCAACATCTATCCCGCCAAGCACTTCGTGACCCCGAAGGAGCGGCTGGAAGGTGCCATCAAGGAGATCCGCAGCGAGCTGCGCGCGCGGTTGGATGTGCTGAATGAACAGGGCCGCTTGCTGGAGGCACAGCGTCTGGAGCAGCGCACCGCCTACGACCTCGAGATGCTCGAGCAGGTGGGTTACTGCAATGGCGTGGAGAACTACGCACGGCATCTGGCGGGTCGACCGGCCGGCACACCGCCGGAATGCCTGATCGACTACTTCCCCGACGACTGGTTGCTGGTGGTGGATGAGAGCCATGTCACCTGCTCTCAACTCCAGGCGATGTACAACGGCGATCAGTCGCGCAAGCAGGTGCTGATCGAGCACGGCTTCCGGCTTCCCTCCGCCGCCGACAACCGGCCCCTTAAGGGCGAGGAGTTCTGGGAAAAGGCGCGCCAGACGATCTTCGTGAGTGCCACTCCTGGCGATTGGGAGATGCGCCAGAGCAATGGCCAGGTGGTGGAGCAGGTGATTCGCCCCACTGGTGTGCTCGATCCGATCGTTGAGGTGCGCCCCACCGATGGTCAGGTGGACGATCTGCTCGGGGAGATCCGCACCCGGGCGGAGAAACAGGAGCGGGTGCTGGTGACGACCCTCACCAAGCGCATGGCCGAAGACCTCACCGATTACCTGGCCGAGAACGGCGTGCGGGTGCGCTACCTCCACTCCGAGATTCACTCACTGGAGCGGATCGAGATCATCCAAGACCTCAGAAACGGTGAATACGACGTGCTGGTGGGGGTGAACCTGCTACGGGAGGGTCTCGACCTGCCGGAGGTGTCGCTGGTGGCGATCCTCGATGCGGACAAGGAAGGCTTCCTGCGGGCCGAGCGCTCCCTGATCCAGACCATCGGCCGTGCCGCACGGCATGTGGAGGGGGTGGCCCTGCTCTACGCCGACAACCTCACCGATTCGATGGCCAAAGCCATCTCGGAAACTGAGCGCCGCCGCGCTATCCAGCAGACCTACAACGAGAAGCACGGCATCACGCCCACACCGGCGGGCAAGCGGGCCGGTAATTCGATCCTGGCGTTCCTGGAGGTGTCGCGTCGCCTCAACGACGACCAGCTCGAGCAGGCGGCCGAACAGGCCGAGCAGAACGAGGTGCCGCTGGATTCCCTGCCGGAGCTGATCCAGCAGCTGGAAGACAAGATGAAGAACGCCGCCAAAAATCTCGACTTCGAGGAGGCCGCCAACCTGCGCGACCGCATCAAGGGTCTGCGCCAGAAGTTGGTGGGTAAGGCCTGATTCGGTTTTGGATGGTTGGTCAGCGTTTTTGCCCGCAGACCGGATCTCTTGCGCATGGCTTGCTGCGCGGCCTTGAAACCATGGCTAAGGGTGAGTTAATCGCCGTCGATTGGGGTGGGTTCCTATCTGCTTCACCTGCATTTGCATGGTCTGTTTCGTGGTCAGCAGCTGGAATTAGGGCGTGATGCTGATACCGGCGGTCAGACCACCTATGTGTTGGAGCTGATCCGCTCTCTGGCGGTGCGGCCGGAGGTGGACCGTGTTGAGGTGATCACCCGCCAGATCCACGATCGGCGCGTTTCCCCCGATTACAGCCAGCCCCGGGAGGAGCTCGGCAACGGAGCCTGCATCCTGCGCTTTCCCTTCGGCCCCCGCCGTTATCTGCGTAAGGAGCTGCTCTGGCCCCACCTCGATGAGCTGGCCGATGCGCTGGTGGCCCATGTCGCGGCTCAGGAGCGCCGCCCCGACTGGATTCATGCCCACTACGCCGATGCCGGTTATGTGGGGGCGCTGGTGTCGCAGCGCACGGGGATCCCCCTGGTGTTCACGGGCCATTCCCTCGGCCGTGAGAAGCAGCGCCGCCTGCTCGCGGCTGGCATGACCCACGATCAGATCGAGCACAGCTACGCGATCAGCCACCGCATTGATGCGGAGGAGCGCACCCTCGCCCAGGCGGAGCTGGTGATCACCAGCACCCAGCAGGAGGCGGAGCAGCAATACCGCCGCTACGACCGCTTTCTGGTTCAGAAGGCCGTTGTGGTGCCGCCGGGGGTGGACGCCCGCCGCTTCCATCCTCAGGAGCTGCCCGGGGAGGAGCAGGCGATTTCAGCCCTCTTGGATCCCTTTTTGCGGGAGCCGGCGAAGCCGCCGCTGCTCTGCATCTGCCGGGCCGTGCGCCGCAAAAATGTGCCGGCCCTGGTGGAGGCCTATGGCCGCTCCGCCCTGCTGCAGGAGCGCCACAACCTGGTGTTGGTGCTCGGCTGCCGGGAGGATCCCCGCGCCATGGAGAGGCAGCAGCGCGATCAGTTTCAGCAGATTTTCGAGCTGGTGGATCGCTTCGATCTCTATGGGCGCGTCGCTTATCCCAAGCAGCACGGTGGCGACGACATCCCGGCGTTGTATCGCTGGGCCTCCCGCCGCGGCGGTGTGTTTGTGAACCCGGCCCTCACTGAACCCTTTGGCCTCACGCTGCTGGAGGCCGCCGCCTGCGGGTTGCCTGTGGTGGCCACCGATGACGGCGGCCCGCGCGACATCCTGCAGCGCTGTGGCAATGGCCAGCTGGTGGATGTGACGGATCTCGATGCCCTGCAGCAGGGGCTGGAGGCCGCAGCCGCCGACCCGCAGCGCTGGCGCCGCTGGCGCGACAACGGCATCGAGGCGGTGAGCCGCCATTTCAGCTGGGATGCCCATGGCTGCAGCTATCTCGGCTTTGCTCAGCGGCGTTGCCGTGAGCTAGCGGAGCAACGGCCGCAGCCGGCCGTGGTGGCGGCGCCGGCGGCCCCGGTGAAGCGGTTGTTGCTGCTCGATCTGGATGTGTGCCTGGATGCCCCAGACCCCGCTGGGTTGCAGGAGCTGCGCCGGCGTTTGGCTGCCGACCCAAGCTGCGGCATCGGCATGCTCAGCGGCCGCGGTTTCGCTGCGGCACGGCTGCGGTACCAGGAGCTGCATCTGCCGCTCCCTCAGGTGTGGATTCTCGAGGCCGGGACGGAGGTCCGCTACGGCCCCGAGGGTGTGATGGATCAGGCCTGGCGGCAGCACATTGCCCAGGACTGGCGGCGTGATGCCGTGGAGCAGGCCCTGGCGGATCTGGCCCCGCGGCTGTTGCCGCAGCCCGCGGCCCAGCAGGGTCCGTTCAAGGTGAGCTACACGTTGCAGGCGCCGCCGGCTGGTGTGCCGGAGATGGTGCGGCAGCGGTTGCGGCAAGGCCGCCTTGAGGCCCGCGCCCACCTGTTCCACCACTGGTTTTTGGATGTGCTGCCCTTGAGGGCCTCGAAAGCGGAGGCGATTCGCCATCTCAGCCTCACCTGGGGGTTGCCGCTGGAGCAGGCGGTGGTGGGCGATCACGACCGCTCCCTCCATGAGCTGCGCCGCCGCTCCACGGTGTTTTTCGCCTCAAGCCGTCAGGCGTGGGGTGTGCTCGAGGGACTGGATCACTACCGCTTTTTGCGGCGTTGATTCAGAGGGGTGGTTGCTCCTGGCTGCGGTAGAGCTCGCGGTTCGGATTGGCGTCGGGCAGCCAGTAGCTGATGTCTTCATGCCAGTAGGGCGTGCCCGAGAGGCGGCTGGAGCTGAGCTTGGTGGTGGCCATCGCCGTTACCAGGGCGCCCATATCCACGGGGGAGAGGTCGGTGAGCACGTCTTTCCCGGCAATGCGCATCAGCTCAGGGAGCCGGGTGGCCATCACAGGGTTGGCGAGCTTTTTGAACACCTCACTGAGCACCAGCTTCTGGCGTTCCATGCGGCCGATGTCGCCCAGCTCGTCGTGGCGGAAGCGCAGGAAGCCTTCGAGGGCTTCGCCCTTGAGCAGCTGCCGGCCTGGATAGAGGTCGATGTACAGCCCCTGGCTGTTGTCCACGTAGTACATCCGCTTCGGCACATCCACCTCCACGCCGCCCAGGGCATCCGCCAGGCGCTGCACGGCGCCAAGGTTGATCACCAGATAGCGATCCACCTTGGCGGAGAGCAGCTTGCTCAGCTCCTGCTTCACCATCTGGGGCCCGCCACTGCTGTAGAGGGAGTTGGCCTTCATCACGCCGTATTTCTCCGACTCGATGAAGGTGTCGCGGGGCACCTGGGTGAGCTGGGTGCGGCCATCCTTGAGCTGCACCGTGAACATCACATCGGTGTTGGTGCTTACGTGGTCGGTGCCCATCACCACGATGCGCCGATCACCCATGCCCGCCGGCGACACCAAGGCGCCGAGCACCGCATGGGGGCTGTGCAGGCCGGCCAGCAGGCCTCTAGCCAGGTGCGGAATCGGGCCGTTGAGGCCATAGCCCAGGCCCAGGCCGGCCACAAATAGGGGCAACCGGGGGAGGCCGCCCCGGGTTTTCTTGGGCCGCCGGCGCTCGTCCAACGGCGTGACCGATGCCTTGGCGGGCGCCGTCCTACGGCCGCGCCGCTGCTGCCGCTCCACAGGCTTGAGCTGCCCGCGGGACTGACTACGGGACCCGCGGCGGGGGGCTGGACTGGGCTGAGCCTGCGACATGAACGGCTTGCGTGGCCGAACCGTATCGCGCGTCTTCCCTTGTGGCCAGTGGGTTCTGGGCCTCTCGGCCAGCTGGATCAGCTGGCCGGCAGCACGCGGATGGCGGCCGCGGCTTGATCGGCGCGTTGTTGGGCCTCCTCCAGGCTGCTGCCGCTGGCCAAGGCCACACCCATGCGGCGGTACGGCCGGGCGTCGGGCTTGCCGAAGAGCAGCACCTGCACATCCACCTCCTCGAGGGCCTGCTCCAGGCCGGAGAAGCGCACGGCTTCACTGGCCTGTTCCGCCAGGATCACGCGGCTGGCGGCGGGTCCGGTGGAGCGGATCTCCGGGATCGGCTGCCCCAGCACCGCCCGCAGGTGCAGCTCGAACTCGCTCAGGTTCTGGCCGGCGAGGGTGACCAGGCCGGTGTCATGGGGCCGAGGCGACAGCTCGGAAAACACCACTTCAGTGCCGCCATCGGCGGCGTGGCACACAAAGAACTCCACCCCGAAGATTCCGGCGCCACCAAGGTTGTCGGTCACCTGGCGGGCCATGGCCTGGGCGGCAGCCAGCTGTTCCCACTCCAGGTGGGCTGGCTGCCAGCTGCATTGGTAGTCACCCCGCTCCTGGATGTGACCGATCGGCGGGCAGAACAGGGTGGGCCCGTTCCACTGCTTCACCGTGAGCAGGGTGATCTCCTGCTCGAAACGCAGGAACTCTTCCACGATCACCCGCTCGCCGCTGCCCCGGGCGCCGGCCATCGCTGCGTCCCAGGCGGCGGTGATGCCCTCCGGACCCTCCACCACGCTCTGGCCTTTGCCGGAGGAGCTCATCACCGGTTTCACCACCACTGGCCAGCCCAGGGGTTCGGCCGCGGCAGCCAGCTCCTCGGCGCTTGCCGCATAGGCAAAGCGCGCGGTGCGCAGCCCCAGCTCCGAGGCGGCCAGATCGCGGATCCGGTCGCGGTTCATGGTGACGGCCGTGGCCCGGGCCGTGGGGATCACGGTGATGCCGCCAGCTTCGAGCTCCGCCAGGGCATCCACCGCCAGCGCTTCGATTTCAGGGATCACCACATCCGGCTGGTGCCGGCGCACCACGGCCTTGAGCGCCTCCGGGTCGGTCATGGCCACCACCTCGGCCACATCCGCCACCTGCATCGCAGGCGCGCCGGCGTAGCGATCCACGGCGATCACGCGGCAGCCCAGGCGTTGGGCGGCGATCGCCACCTCCTTGCCCAGCTCACCGCTGCCCAAGAGCAACAGGGTGCGCGGAAAGGTTGAGCTGGCCATGGCCGCGGCTGAGGCGAGAGACTGCCCCGATCCTGCCCCGGCGCTCCCCTGTGCTGCTGTTCCTTCCGTTGGCCTATGCCACTGCTGGTGATGCCGCCGATGGCCTGCTCAACGGGTTGAGCATCGAGAGCTTGCAGCGCTGGACCCTGGTGTATCTCGGTCTTTCGGCGCTGGCCTTCATCGTGGTGTGGCTGGTGGGCTACCTGCGGCGGCCTGGCTGAGAGCCAGCCGTTCAGTCGGCGCTTCCGATGGAGTCGATCAGATTCAGCTGCCGCACCGGCGATTGCTCATCGATGAAGCCGTAGGCCGCGAACACGGAGTCATCGCCGTGGGTGATGTGCTGGCCATCGCTATGGCGCTCCAGTACGAACCCTTCGTTCGCCATGCGGCGCATCAGCGCCGCTGCTTCCTCAAAGCGCGCCGCCATCGCTTCGAGGCTGGCGCAATCGGCCGTTAGGCCGGCTTCCTTCCAGGTGAAATACGCCATCAGGGCAACAGCACCAGGCCCACGATCACCAGTATCAGGCTGATCAGCCAGAAGCCCACCACCACCTGCTGCTCACTGGCCCCGCCGAGCTCGAAGTGGTGGTGCAGCGGCGCCATGCGCAGCACGCGTTTGCCCTGGCCGGTGGCGGGATCCTTGGTGGCTTTGAACACCCACACTTGCGCGATCACCGATAGCGACTCCGCCAGGAACACCCCGCCCATCACCAGCAGCGGCCAGAGGCTGTTGCTGAGCAGCGCCACTGCGGCCAAGGCTGCGCCCATCGCCAGGGAGCCGGTGTCGCCCATGAACACCCGCGCCGGGTGGCGGTTGAACAGCAGAAACCCAAGCCAGCAGCCCGCCATGGCGGCGCAGAAGCCGGCCATGGCGGGATCACCTTCATGGCCCCTGAGCATCAGTTGCAGCCCCAGGCCGCTGAACACGATCGCTCCGCAGCCCGCCGCCAGGCCATCGAGGCCATCGGTGAGGTTGGTGGCGTTGCTCTCCGCCAGAAACACAAACAGCCCCAGCGGCCAGATCAGCAGCCCTAGCGGCAGCACCCAGCCGAGGGGCAGGGCGATGAACGCAGCCACCTGCTGATCCCAGTGGGCCCAGGCCAGAAAGGCCACGGCGCAGAGGGTCTGTAGCAGCAGCTTCCCGCGGGGAGTGAGGCCGGTGTTGTGGCGTTTGGTGAGGCTGCGCCAGTCGTCCACAGCGCCGATGGCCATGGTGGCCAGGGTGATCGCGGCCACCGCCAGCAGCCGCTGGTCTGCAGGAGCCACCAGACCGCCAGCAATCACCCCCACAGGCACCACCAACAGGCCGCCCATGGTGGGGGTTCCCGCCTTGCTCTGGTGCGCCTGGGGCCCTTCCTCGCGAATCACCTGCCCCAGCTTCAAGCGCCGCAGCTGCGGCACGCCCCAGGCGCAGAGCAGCGCGCTCACAACGGCGCTGACCACCAGCGGCAGGGTGAGTTGCGGGGCCTGGCTGAGCCAGTCGCTCAAGACGGAAACGCCCAACAGCAGAAAGCCCAGCAACAGCGCCAGGGAGCGGCTGTTGCTGGGCATCGCGGCGATCAGCCTGGTGGGGGAGATCAAGGGCTGCTGAGGAATCAGTCCTCCCAGTCTTCCTCGGTCTGCTCGTCGGCGGCGTTGTAGTCCTCTTTTTCGCCCATGAGCGCGGAGAGCTCTTCCTCTTCCACGGTGCTCACATCGCTGCTGGCGGTTTCCTCATCGGCCACCAGGCGCCCGCTGCTCTCGAGCCAGCTCAACAGATCGGGCTCCTCTCGCAGGGGCAGCACGGGCGCAGGCTCGTTGCGGCCGTAGCGGGTGAGCGACGGGTTGATGCCATCCAGCTGGCTGAGGCTTGTGCTGAGATTGCTGCTCATCGCGTTCTGCTTAGGGCGTTCGGCTTGCGGGCGGCGCTTGGGGGCCTGCGGCCCGGCGGTTGCCAATCAGCCATCCTAACGGAGCAGCATGGTGAATTCCCTGGCTCACCACGAACCCCCCGTCTGGCGCGCTCTGCTGAAGCCCTGGCTTGCAGCCCTGGTGCTCAGCGCGCTGTTGGTGGGAGCTGGTGCGCGCTGGCCCATCCCTTTGCTGCAGCAAAGCTGGGCCCAGGCGGATCCAGGCCGGGCTGCGCTCGTGGCCCTGGCCTTGGTGCTGGTGCCGCCAGCCCTGATGGCGGCTCTGCTGATCGCGCGGATGCTGCGCCACCGCGACAGTGGAGAATCGACCGATTGCGCGCACGGAGAGCGTTGATGGGCAGGGCCAAGAAGGCGGTACTGGCGTATTCCGGTGGTGTGGACACGAGCGTCTGCATCCCGTATCTGAAAAACGAATGGGGCGTGGAGGAGGTGATCACCTTCGCCGCCGATCTGGGCCAGGGCGATGAGCTCGAGCCGATCCGCCAGAAAGCGCTCGATTCCGGCGCCAGCCAATCGATCGTGGGCGACCTGATCGAGCCCTTCATCAAGGAGTTCGCCTTCCCGGCGATCCGTGCCAATGCGTTGTATGAGGGGCGTTATCCCCTCTCCACCGCCCTGGCGCGCCCGCTGATTGCCCGCCGCCTGGTGGAGATTGCCCGCGAGGTGGGCGCTGATGCGGTGGCCCACGGCTGCACCGGCAAGGGCAACGACCAGGTGCGTTTCGATGTGGCCATCGGCGCCCTCGCCCCCGATCTGAAGGTGCTCACCCCCGCTCGGGAGTGGGGCATGAGCCGCGAGGAAACCATTGCCTATGGCGAGCGCTGCGGCATCCCCTCGCCTGTGAGCAAGAAGTCGCCCTATTCGATCGACCTCAACCTGTTGGGCCGCTCGATTGAGGCCGGCCCCCTCGAGGATCCCAACGTGGAGCCGCCCGAGGAGATCTATGCCCTCACCGTGAGCGTGGATGCCGCTCCCGATCAGCCCCAGGTGGTGGAGATCGGTTTTGAGAACGGCAATCCCGTGAGCATCGATGGGCTGCAGCTCGATCCGGTGAACCTGATCCGCCGCGCCAACGAATTGGCCGGCAGCCATGGTTTCGGCCGGCTCGACATGATCGAGAACCGGGTGGTGGGTATCAAGAGCCGTGAGATCTACGAAACCCCTGGCCTGCTCTTGCTGATCAAGGCGCACCAGGAGCTGGAGAGCCTCACCCTCGCCGCCGATGTGTTGCGCAGCAAGCGTCAGCTGGAGCAGCAGTGGGCGGATCAGGTGTATCAGGGCCTCTGGTATGGCCCGCTGAAGGACGCCCTCGATGGCTTCATTGAGCGCACTCAGCGCACGGTGAACGGCAGCGTGAAGGTGAAGCTGCACAAGGGCAACGCCACCGTGGTGGGCCGCAGCAGCGCCAACAGCCTCTACGTGCCCGACATGGCCACCTACGACGCCGGCGATCAGTTCGATCACCGCGCTGCCGAGGGCTTCATCTACGTGTGGGGTCTGCCCACCCGCCTCTGGGCCGCCAGCCAGCGCTGATCAGGCGGCGCGTGGGCCCTGGCGATCAGCCCGGCCCATGCGCCGGATGGGGGGCCTGCTCGGCAGCTGCGGCAGCGCGAGGCTGTTGCTTGCTCGGCCGGCCTCTGGATTGAAGCGCAGCCGCACTTCTCCCGGCACCGGAGCGAGCAGCTGGATCTGTTGGCGCAGGTCGGCGTTGTCGTCGAGCAGCCGCTCCTGACGTTCCAACACCGGTTGCAGCCGTTGTTCGAACTTGCGCTCGAAGATCTCCGGGATCTCCTCGAGCAGGGCTTCCAGTTCGGCAATCTGCAGCCGTGCTTCGGCGAGCTTGCGCTCAGCACTGGCCAAGGCCAGCTTCAATTGCTGCTCGTGAGTGATCAGCTCTGGTTCTTCTTCAGGCTGGTCGGCGATCTTGGCGTCCACCGTATCCAGTCCTGAAAGCAAAAATCCCGGCCAAACCTTAACCAAGGCCTGGCCGGGATTCAAGCTGCAGGAAGCGATCAGGCTTCGGTGGTCTGCAGGGCGGCAGCATCGCTGCTGGCCTGGGGGATGGGGCCGGTGCGGGGAGCGGGCAGAGGGCCGTCCTGCTTCACGGTGAGGTAGCGGATCACGTCTTCGCTGATGCGCATCGCCTTCTCGAGGGTCGCCACCTGCTGGCCGTCGCCGTTGTGGGCGAGCTGCACGTAGATGCCTTCCTTGTGCTTGGCGATCGGGTAAGCCAGGCGGCGCTTGCCGCGCATCTGGCAATCGAGCACCTCAGCGCCGGCTTCAGTCACCAGATCGCGGTACTTGGTGACATGGGTTTCAACCTCTTCCTCCGGGATGTCCGGACGAAGGATGTACATCGTTTCGTAGTAGGGCTGCGACATGACTTGCGCGATCCGACGTGGACGCCGAAGGGAACGGTGGCTGGCGCTTCGGGGCTGAGCCCCTGCTCTCCAGCGGCGGATTGCCCACCCTACAGCTGCATGCGCACCGCCTCCGACAGGCTGGGCACATCAGCCTCCTTGCCGCGAACGCACTGCACCACGGCGAACACCAGCAGCACGAGCATCCCTAAAAACACCGTGTTGGCGAGGGTGCGGCCCGCGAACCCCAGGCTGCCCAGCCGCAGCAGCTGGAAGGCCAGCGACACCACCACGAGCACGATGTCGAGCAGGATCGCCTGCAGCACGTTGAAGCGCAGGAAGTAGGGGATGCGGGGGTTGCGCACCACCGCCAGGAACAGCACCAGGAACAGCAGGAAACCGCCAAACGGCACGTTCTTCTCCAGCAGCAACACCGGTAGCGCCGGCAGCATCAGCCACTGCAGTGCAGGAAAGAGGTTGTCGAGCGACTCGGCGAAGGGCAGGGTGTCGGCCCAGGGCAGCAGATAGGCGAGCACCGCCAGCAACCGTTGCCACCACGGGATGTCGCCCATCGCTCTCAAGCCAGTGCCGCCGAGGCTATGGCAGCTGCTCGAGCAGTGCCTGGCGCATCACCTCCACGGGCACATCCGGGCGGCCGCTCCAGAGGCGCAGGGCTGCGGCGCCCTGTTCCACCAGCATCTCGAGGCCATCGAGGCTGCGGCAGCCCCGCTCTGCAGCGTTTTGCAGCAGTTGGGTGGGCCGTGGGGTGTAGATGATGTCGTACACCCAGCAGTTGCTTTGCAGGGCGGCGAGCTCGGTGGCGCTCAGCGGGTAGGCCTGTGCGGCGGCGGGATCGCTGGCGGAAGCCATGCCCACAGGGGTGGTGTTCACCAGCAGATCGGCCTGGGCCAGTGCGGCTGTGAGCTCCCCGGAGGCGCCATCCCAGCTCAGCCCCTGCAGCTGCGGTGTCCAGCTGCGGCAGTCCGCCAGGAAGGCGTCGCGGGCTTCGGCTCGGCGGCCAGCCAGGTGGATCTCGCTGAAGCCCAGCTCGGCCAGGCCGGCCACCACGGCACGGGCGCTGCCGCCGCAGCCCAGCACCACGGCGCGGGCGCCGCTCCAGCTGCGGCCCTCCCGGGCCAGGGGGGCGCAAAACCCCTCCACATCGGTGTTGGTGCCATGCCAGCCACCACCCTCCAGGGGCACCAGGGTGTTCACGGCCCCGAGCCGCTCCGCCAGCGGGCTGAGGCTGCGGCACAGGGCCGCCACCGCCTGCTTGTGGGGGATGGTCAAATTCAGGCCGCGGCATTGCACGGCCTCCAGGCCCCGCACCACCGCCGCCAACTCAGCGGCCGGGGCGGGCAGGGCCAGGTAGGCCCAGTTGAGCCCCATCGCCTCCAGGGCGGCGTTGTGCATTACCGGTGAGAGCGAGTGCCGCACGGGATCGCCCAGCACGCCCACAAGGGCAGTGGAGCCGCTGATCCTGGGCAGGCGCGTCACGGTGGGTGGGTTCTGTTCGGCAACCACACCTAGCCCTGACTGGGGCCTGCTGTTGAGGATGCCTCCAGTTCAGAGGACATCCATGGGCAAGGTTGTCGGTATCGACCTTGGCACCACGAACAGCTGCGTGGCAGTCATGGAGGGCGGCAAGCCCACCGTGATCGCTAATGCCGAGGGCTTCCGCACCACGCCCTCTGTGGTGGCCTACACCAAGAACCAGGATCAGCTGGTGGGTCAGATCGCCAAGCGCCAGGCGGTGATGAACCCGGAGAACACCTTTTATTCGGTGAAGCGCTTCATCGGTCGCCGGGTCGACGAGGTGAACGAGGAATCGAAGGAAGTGAGCTACGGCGTGGAGAAGGCCGGCTCCAACGTGAAGGTGAAGTGCCCGGTGCTCGCCAAGCAGTTCGCCCCGGAAGAGGTGAGCGCCCAGGTGCTGCGCAAGTTGGCTGAAGATGCCGGCAAATACCTCGGTGAGTCGGTCACCCAGGCGGTGATCACCGTTCCCGCCTACTTCAACGACTCCCAGCGCCAGGCCACCAAGGACGCCGGCAAGATCGCCGGCCTCGAGGTGCTGCGCATCATCAACGAGCCCACGGCGGCTGCCCTGGCCTACGGCCTCGACAAGAAGAGCAACGAGCGCATCCTCGTGTTCGACCTGGGCGGCGGCACCTTCGACGTGTCCGTGCTCGAGGTGGGCGATGGCGTGTTCGAGGTGCTCTCCACCTCCGGCGACACCCACCTGGGCGGTGACGACTTCGACAAGGTGATCGTTGATTACCTGGCCGACACCTTCAAGTCCAACGAAGGCATCGATCTTCGGGCTGACAAGCAGGCCCTGCAGCGCCTCACCGAGGCCGCTGAGAAGGCCAAGATCGAGCTCTCCAGCGCCACTCAGAGCGAGATCAACCTGCCGTTCATCACGGCAACCCCCGAGGGCCCCAAGCACCTCGATCTCACCCTCACCCGCGCCAAGTTCGAGGAGCTGGCCTCCAAGCTGATCGACCGCTGCCGCGTACCTGTGGAGCAGGCGCTCAAGGACGCCAAGCTCGCCTCCTCCGAGCTGGATGAGGTGGTGATGGTGGGTGGTTCCACCCGCATCCCCGCGGTGCTCGAGCTGGTGAAGCGCGTCACCGGTAAGGATCCCAACCAGACCGTGAACCCCGACGAGGTGGTGGCCGTG
>Ga0194115_10003596_pt1 | contig 17317 bp, 18 predicted proteins | sample TA2MahsurfametaG_3_FD_148656 | JGI IMG/M metagenome (GOLD analysis project Ga0194115, IMG submission 148656) | Freshwater microbial communities from Lake Tanganyika, Tanzania - TA2015002 Mahale S4 surface | ecosystem: Environmental > Aquatic > Freshwater > Lake | place: Tanzania: Lake... | reverse complement strand
GCCCCCTACGACATCGCGGCGATCGTGCCGATCGTCGAGCGTGCCGGCGGTCTGTGCTCAGATCGCCTCGGCACGCCGAATTGGCGCGCCAATTCTTTGATCACGTCAAACAAAAAACTTCACCCGGCGACCCTCGCCTACCTTCCGAAATAGAACTTCAGTTCAGCGCGAACTGAACCATTCGATTGTTCGGGTCAAGCCGTCATTCAGCGAGACCTGCGGTGACCAGGCCAACTTGATCGTCGCCAAACCCAAGTCAGGACATCTTTGTTGCGGGTCGTCATCCATCGAAGAGGTAAAGACAATCTTGCTTTTCGAATTCGCAAGCTTGAGAACTACCTTGGCCAACTCGAGAACCGAAATCTCCTGGTTGTTACCGATGTTGATCGGTCCGATCTCGTTCGAGTCGCCCATCGCAACGACACCGCGAACCAAGTCGTCGACATAGCAAAACGACCTAGTTTGAGTCCCGTCTCCGTGCACCGTCAAATCTTGGCCACCCAGCGCCTGTGAAATCATGGTTGAAACGACCCGTCCGTCGTCGGGGTCAAGACGCGGACCATAAGTATTGAATATTCGAACTATTCCGACGTCTAGCCTCGAATTCCTTTGGTGAGCCATCAAGAGAGCCTCTGAAAATCTTTTGGCCTCGTCATAACATGATCGAACCCCGAGCGGATTCACATTGCCAAAGTAAGTTTCGCTCTGCGGCGAAACTGTCGGGTCACCATAGACCTCGCTAGTCGAGGCCATAATCAATCGGGCGTCATCTCGTTTGGCGAGATCCACGGCGTTTTGGGTTCCCAGGCTTCCGACTCGCAAGGTTTCAAGAGGCATTGCGAGATATTTCTTCGGCGACGCAGGACTTGCAAAATTCAGGACCAAATCAAATTTGCCACGAAGCATTATCGGCTCACAAATGTCGGCAACAACCAACGAAAACTTCTTGTTGCTTGACAGATGCTGAAGGTTTTCCTTCGAACCCGTCGAGAAATTGTCGACCGCAACAACTTCGTCACCGCGGTTCAGGTAGGCGTCACAAATATGCGAACCGAGAAACCCGGCCCCGCCTAGAACCGCCACCCTTTTCACTAGCGACCTACTCCCCTAAGTTCAAAGCCAGATGAAATCCAATCAGGCTCGTTCAAAATATTTCTCCCATCAAAGACTGCCCGACCTTTCATCTGTTTGGCGACCAACTTCGGGTCTACCTTCTTGAACTCACTCCACTCGGTCAGCACCGCCAAAAGATGCGCTCCCTTGCATGCTTCCACCGCCGTATCGCAAAGGCCTATTTTGTCGTCAATTTGTTTTGACCTTTGTTGGGTCGGATCGTAAGCCTGCACAGCAACACCCTTGCGCAAAAGCAGCTCAACAATCTTCAGCGACGGCGACTCGCGCAGATCGTCGGTGCCCGCCTTGAATGTCAAACCCCACACTGCAACAGTGGGTTTTGGATCGATAGTTTTTGCCTGGGTTGCAATGCGCTCGGCAATTCGGGCGATTTGCGATTCATTTGCTGAGATGACACCTGCGAGCAATTCGAAGTCGTAGCCATTTTCTTGGGCGATTTTCAGCAGCGCCTTTGTGTCTTTAGGGAAACAGCTTCCACCCCAACCCGGACCGGGGCTCAAGAACTGCGGACCAATTCTCGAATCAGAGCCCAAACCTGCGACTACATCGGCAACATTTGCTCCTACAACCTCGCATACGGCCGCCAGAGCGTTTACAAATGAAAGTCGAGCGGCCAAAAACGCGTTCGCCGCATACTTGATGGTTTCAGCCGATGCAGGGTCGGTGATGATCGTATTCGAGCAAATCGGCTCATATATCTGGGCGACTCTCTCTGCGGCCGCCCGGTTGTCGGCGCCAATCACTACTCGGTCTGGATTCATGAAGTCACCGACAGCAGAACCCTCGCGCAAAAACTCTGGGTTGCTGACGACATGAATATCGTTGCGATTAATCCACTTTTCGACCTCGCGCACCGAGCCGACGGGCAAGGTCGACTTGTTCACGATGACCGAATCTCTTTTGAAGAATGGCCCGAGATCTGTTGCGACCTTTTTGACGGCCGAAATATCGGCACTACCGTCTCTCGACTCGGGAGTCGGCAAACAAAAGTAGATGAATTCTGAGTTCGCCACCGCTTCTTTAGCATCCACTGCAAACTTCAAACTTTTGTTTTTGATTCCGTTCTTGACCAGTGCTTCTAACCCGTCTTCAAAAATCGTCAATTTGCCGCGGGAAAGTTGCTCGACCTTTTCGACATCAATATCTATACAAACGACATCATGCCCCAACTCGGCAAGGCATGCCCCCGTTGTAAGTCCAACGTAGCCCGAGCCGATTACAGCAATCTTTGCCACTAAAAAATATTAGTTTGCGATGAACCAGATGATTGCGGCGATTGCGGCGAGCACGGGCACGATGCGCTTCAAAATTGGCAGAGCCAACGACAAACCCGTCGAGCCAAGCAAGTTGAGCGGGGCGCTCGCTGGGGTTGCACCGACGCTGCTGCCCGAGTTCGCACCAGTGCCCGCGCCCGCCCCAGCGCCCGCACTAGCACCAGCGCCCGCACCCGCACTCGCCCCCGCACCATCAGCCAATACGGTCGACTCGAGATTGACGACGAACTGCTTCAACAACTTGTCGCTGACATCAGCCAACGCGCCCCGACCAAATTGGGCGATCTTTCCCGTGATCGTCAAATCGGTGTTCACCGTGCAACGAGTCGTCGAAGCATCGACCGCCTCGAGTTGGGCGGTGATGATCGCCGACGCATTGCCCTTGCCGGTTGCGTCGCGTCCCTCGCCTTTCAACACGGCACGGTAAGCCGAATCGTTTCGCTCTTGAAAAATCGCTTGGCCGCCAAACTTCGCCACGATCGGCCCAACTTTGACCGTCACATGTCCCTTATATATATCGCCTTCAATGCTGGTCAGCGTCGCACCCGGCAAACAGGGGGCGATGCGCGCCAGATCGGTGAGGGTTGTCCAGGCGACGCCGATCGGTGCCTTGACTTCGAATGAGTTGTTGATTTCCATGCCCGCCCTCGTCATCGATACTAGTTACGCATCTAGGCTTGCGCTGTGGCCACCACCGTGATTCGCGATGCGGCGCTCGTCGACGGCACGGGTGCGGCGCAACGGCCCGCCGACATCGTGGTGAAAGATGGGCGCATCGCCGAGATCACTCCGGCGCTCAAGGCATCCACTGCGCATGCGAACCATGTGATCGACGCCGAGGCGATGCTGGTCGCGCCGGGTTGGGTCGATGTGCACACGCATTACGACGCCCAGGCAACTTGGGATCCATGGCTCACGCCGAGCAGTTGGCACGGCGTCACGACCGCGGTGATGGGAAATTGCGGCGTCGGTTTCGCACCCGCGTTGCCCGATCGCCACGAATGGTTGATCGAATTGATGGAGGGCGTCGAAGATATTCCGGGTGCCGCGATGACCGAAGGCATCAAATGGGAGTGGGAGTCTTTTCCCGAATATCTGGATGCGCTCGAACGCAAGCCCAGGGTTTTGGATCTCGGTGCGCAAATCGGCCACGGCGCATTGCGCGCGTTCGTCATGGGCGACCGCGGCGCGAACAACGAAGATGCCACGGCCGACGACATCGAAAAAATGGCGGCGCTCACCGAACAGGCCCTGCTCGCGGGCGCACTCGGGTTTTCTACCTCTCGAACCTCGTTGCACAAGAGCAAGAACGGCGAGTTCGTGCCGGGCACGAGCGCCAAACCCGACGAGTTGTACGGCATCGCCGACTCGATTCGACGCGCGGGCCACGGCATATTTCAAATGGCCGCCGAACATTGGCGGGTGCCGGGCGAAGAATGGCAGTGGATGCGCGAACTGACGCGGCGCACGGGCGTAAAAATGAGCATCAACCTCAACCAACCCGCCGACGACCCAGAACTTTGGCGCGAGACACTCGACCTGATCGAACAATCGGCGCGAGTCGGCGAAAAGATCGAGGCGCAGGTGGCGGGTCGAAGCATCGGATTGATCATGTTTCTCGAGGGCACGATTCATCCGTTGATCATGCACAAGTCGTATCGCGAGGTTTCGCACCTGCCCATCGCCCAACGCGCCGCCGCGCTCGCCGAACCGCGACGAAGACAACAGGTTCTTGCCGAGCGACCGACGCACAAGTTCTTTCACCAGTTCGTGGGCGAAAATTTTCAGACGATGTACCCGATCACCTCCGAGACCATCGACTACGAGCCGACATTCGAGCAGTCGGTCGCGGGCATCGCCGCGCGGACGGGCAAGAATCCTTTCGAGGTGATGCTCGATCACCTGCTCACGAACAACGGCACGGGCATGATCTATCGTCCGTTCTTGAATTACGCGTACGGCGATCTGTCGATGACGCACAAGTTGTTGCAGCATCCCAATACGCGCAACGGTTTGAGCGATGCCGGCGCGCACTGCGGCGTGATCTGCGACGGCGGTATGCCGACGTTCATGTTGACCCACTGGGTGCGCGATCGTGAACGCGGGCCGAAACTCGAACTCGAAAAAATGGTCAAGCGTCAAACCCGCGACACCGCGGAACTGCACGGGTTGCGCGATCGCGGCGCAATTTTGCCGGGCTTGCGCGCCGATATCAACGTGATCGACTTCGAGTCGCTGGGCTTCGACAATCCGAAAGTTGTTTTCGATCTCCCGGCCAACGGTCGACGACTCGTGCAAACCGCGCATGGATACCGCGCGACGCTGGTCAACGGCGTGCAGACCGTTGAAAACGACGAGTTCACCGGCGAATTACCGGGCAAACTCGTGCGCGGCCCGCAGTCTTAGTCGAGGGGCCTTGCGCCGACTGATCGTCGCTTTTTGCGCGACGCTCCTCGTGCTCGGTGCGTGTGCGTCAGACCAAGCGCCATTTGGTTCGAGTGCGCCGACATCTCTAGTGGCCTCGACGGTTGCGCCAACTTCCATGCCGGCTTCGACGGTTGCGCCGACATCCGTGCCGAGCCGAGACCAACAATTCACGATCGCCGTGAGCGGTGACATTTTGCCGCACAGTCGACTTTGGCGTGGCGCTGCCGAGAACGCGGCAAACACCGGCTACGACTTTCGACCGATGTTCGAACTTGTCAAGCCGACTATCTCGAGTGTCGATCTCGCCATCTGCCACCTCGAGACGCCGATCGCCCCCGCCGACGAAAAACTCTCGACTTATCCATTTTTTGGCGTTCCCGCGCAGATCACCGACGCGATCGCCGACGCGGGCTTTGATCGCTGCAGTCTGGCCAGCAACCACGCCATGGATCGCGGCGTCAAAGGTATCGATGCAACTCTTGCGGCGCTCGACCGAAACGGCGTGTCGCATGCGGGCATGGCGAGAAACCCGGAAGAGATCGAACCAAAGATCTTTCAGGTCAACGGGGTTCAAGTCGCGCATCTGTCATACACGTTCAGTTACAACGGTCTGCCCGCGGCCGGCGGCCAAGCCTGGCGATCTGCGCTTATCAACCCTGAGCGCATTATTCGCGACACCCGCAAAGCCAAAACGCTCGGCGCCCAAGTGGTGCTGGTCAGCATGCACTGGGGCAACGAACGCGAGTGGGCGCCGACTGGTTACCAGCGACGCATCGCCGACGAAATCACGAGAGATGGCGACATCGATTTGATCATCGGCAGCCACGCCCATGTTTTGCAACCAATCGAAAAAATAAACGGCACCTGGGTGATCTACGGATTAGGAAATTTTTTGTCGGACATGCCGACGACACCAAAAGATCCGCCTTGGCCGGCGAGCACCCAAGACGGCGCGATCGTCACGGCGAGCGTGACGGTTTCGCAAGGCGGCGAGATCGTCGTCGCCCAACCGGTTGTGACTCCGACCTGGGTCGATAAAAACGCGGGTTGGCAGATTCGCCTCGTCCAAGCCGATCTCGAGAATCAAGACCTTCCCGTCACCACCCGCACGGCCCTCTATCAATCATTGCGCCGCACCAAAAAAGTTCTCGCCGACTTCATCGCCGATTAACCGCGAACTAACATCTTCTCGGTGAACAAGCACCGCGGGCAGTTCAGCCTTGACCCGGAGATCTCATATTTGAACCACGGGTCGTTCGGCGCGGTGCCAAAAGTCGTCGCCACGGCCCAGCGCAAGTTTCAAGAACTCGAAGAGAGCAACCCGAACCTTTTCTTTCGAACCACACTGCCGAAGTTGCACGACGAGGCGCGCAGTTTCGTCGCCGGTTGGCTCGGTGTCGCACCCGAACTATTCGCATTCGTTCCCAACGCATCGCAGGGCGTGATCACCGCCGCAACCAGCCTCGTCACCAAGCCCAACTCTCAGATCGTCGCCTTGAGCCTCGGCTACGGCGGCGTGCTCAACGGTCTCGACGAGGTCGCCCGTCGCACCAAGAGCGAACTGCGAATCGCCGAGGTGGCGTTTCCGAATATGACGCAAACCGCCGACGACATCGCCGACAGCGTTTTCGCCGCTCTGACCAGCGCAACCTCGCTTGTCGTGCTCGACCAGATCACCTCTGAGACGGCGTTGTTGCTGCCTCTCGATCAGATTGTGCGCACGGTTCGACGAATCTCGCCGCACGCGAGGGTCGTTATCGACGCCGCCCACGCGCCCGGCATGCTCACCCCGGCACTGCCCGCAGACTTCGATGTATGGGTCGGCAACTTCCATAAATGGATATGCGCTCCGCGCGCCTCGGCCGGCTTGGTCTGTCGCACGAGTGAAATCGCGGGTCAGATTGCGCCACTGGCACCTTCGTGGGACTTCGAGGCGGGGTTTCCGAAGTCATTTTTCTCGCAAGGCACCGATGACTATTCGAGTTATCTGGCAACGCCGGATGCGATCAGACTCCACGATTCGATTCCGTTCGCCGAGCGCGATGCGCACAACCGCAAAGTCGTCGATGCGGCGGCGAAAATGCTGCACGAATATTGGGGCACCGAACCCGACACGCCGACCGAGATGTTTTGTCCGTGGATGCGACTCGTGCGCCTGCCACTGAAGCGGCAACTGACCAAACCAGAATGTGACGCGCTCACCCTTAAAATCAGCCGAGAACTGAAGACCGAAACCGTGATCGTCCCACCGGGCGAAGCTACTTATGTTCGCCTCTCGGCCGAGATCTACAACGAAGCGACGGACTTCGAGAAACTCAAGCCCGTGCCCGAACTGGCCGCCAGGCTCTGAGTCACTCGCCTGATCGGCGCCAGTGAATTTTCAGCAGGTTGAGGCGGCAACACCGGCGTCGTTGAGTTCGGCGATGAGCGCGTCGCGAGTGGCGAGATCGGCGACGCCCATTGTCCAATCTGAACCGCAAAGAATCGGCGTGTCGGCCCAAGTTTGATCACTTCCAGTCGTGCCAAGTAGCGCGAGCGCCTCATCGCTTGCCGTCTGTTTGGCTGCTTGACTGACATAGACATCGAGATCGACGCCCTCGCCTTGATGCTCACATCGCCACGCAACCTTCGTCTCTGAAACCGATTTTTGGCTCAACTTCTGCGGAGAATCGCAAACTACCTCGACGATTTCACCCGCGACGCCATCAGGTCTGGTCATCTCGGCGCTGCGATCGCCACTGGCGTCGCCACAGGCCGCGAGATAGAGCACGACGACGACCAGCGGCACTTTTTTCATTGGCACTCCCAACGGGATTTGAACCCGTGCCGCCACCTTGAGAGGGTGGTGTCCTAGGCCGCTAGACGATGGGAGCCTAAACGTTGGGGAGCAAGGAATCGAACCCTGAATAACAGAACCAGAATCTGCTGTGTTGCCAGTTACACCACTCCCCAGAGTGACGGTTTTACGATATCGCAAATATCAAATCAATTTGTCCACGAATCAACGCGTCGAAAACCAACTATGCGACCTACGGCGACACCCACAGCCTCTCGAAGATTGTGGCTAAACGCATCACCGCCTTGAATCACACTTGACCGCGTCGACGACGAACTCGCACTGAGGCCTACCTCATCGGCAATCAATTTCGCCCGCAGGAGATGAAATGGATCACTGACGATCAACACGCGAGCAATCTTGAGATCTCTCGCAACTTTTGAAAAAGCCAGCAAAGAATCATAAGTAGTCATGCCGGAGTTCTCTTCGATGATTAGATCGCTGGCGACGCGATTTTCTTCAAAAAACTTGCGTGCAGTTTCCGCCTCGGTGAATCGATCGCCTTCTTGCTTGCCGCCCGTAACCACGATGTACGAAGCCAAGTTGAGATTCCATAATTCAAGCGCGTGGTCGAGGCGAGCCTGCAGTTGCGGCGACGGCCGACCGTCATATTGAGCAGCGCCGAGCACGACAATTGCGTCAACGGGCTGGCGATCTGCACTGCGACCCGTGTTCCACACTTGCAACAGCGAAACCAAAAAATAGGTGACGCCCAGACCGCTCAATATGCCCGCGACCCGCAACACTCGTCGCATCGACACAGCCCTGTGTCTGCCTAGGTTTGTTTCTTTAGTGCCGCGTCGATGCGTTTCAGAACAGCCTCACGGCCGAGCAGAACGATCGGTTCGAACAATGGCGGACCGACGCTGCGCCCAGTGACGGCCACCCGCAATGGCGCCTGCATCTTGCCGAGTTTCAACGAATGCTTTTCGCCGACTGCCTCAACCACGGCTTTGAGAGCATCAGGTGTGAACTCGCAGGTCTTGAACGCGTCGCGGATCTCGATCAGTGTCGCACTCGCCCACTCTGGCGCGAACGCTTTCGTAAAGGCAGCATCATCAATTGTCGGCAAGTCGCAAAACAAGAAGTCGACCATGCTCGGCACATCTTGCAACAACTGCACACGGGTCTGAACAAGCGGCGCCATTTCGGCGAAGACCTTGGCGTCAAAACTGGCCGTCGACCAAGGCGCCTTCGCTCCTGTCAACCAGGGCAGACAAGCATCTATGAATTCACCGACCGACATCGCGCGGATGTAGTCGGCGTTGAACGAATGCAGTTTGACGATGTCGAAAAATGCCGGCGAATGATTGACGCTGCTCAAATCAAACTCGGCGGTTATTTTCTCGAACGGCACGATTTCTGTGTCGCCCGTAGGTGCCCAACCAAGCGTCATCAAATAATTTTTCATCGCCGCCGCGAGAATTCCTTCTTCTCGATATTGCTCGACCGCGACTTTGTCGCGACGCTTCGAAAGTTTTTTTCGCTGCTCGTTAACAAGCACCGGAACGTGGGCCCAACTTGGTGGCTGGTGGCCGAGCGCACGCCAAATCATCTGCTGTTTTGGCGCATTCGGCAGATGCTCTTCGGCGCGCACGACATGGGTGATGTCTTGGGTGACGTCATCGACGACGTTGGCCAACAAGAACACCGGTGAACCGTTTCCGCGCAGCAGCACAAAATCTTCGATTGTCGCGTTGTCGAACTCGACCGTGCCGCGCACCTCGTCTTGCACGGTCGTCGAACCTGCGGGCACCTTGAAACGCAATACCCGCCCCGATCCGGGCCCGAGGTTGCGGTCGCGCGAGAAACCGTCGTAACCAGGTTTGCCCGAATCTTTCGACCGTTTTTGAATCTCTTCGGATGTCAGATCGCAGTAATACGCGTCGCCTTGCGCAAAGAGTTTCTCGGCCGCCTCAACATGCAATGCGGCGTTCGCCGACTGAAAGAAAGGCCCTTCAAAGTGCGAATCTGAAGGGTCGATACCGAGCCACGACAGCGCGTCGAGAATGCCTTGTGTCCATTGCGGGTTGTTTCGCGAATCATCGGTGTCTTCGATACGCAAGACGAATTTTCCGCCCGTCTGCAAGGCGAGAATCCAGTTGTATAGAGCGGTTCGGGCACCGCCGACATGAAAGAAACCGGTTGGTGACGGCGCAAATCGGTAGCGCGGTCTTTGTGTCATCTGTCATCAGGCTATCTCGGTGGGCGTCGCGGCTCGGGACAGAACTATCGTTGAACCCGTGGCGAAAAAAACTGTAGAGCACGAAGGGCACCCCGATCATCGCGCGCTGGCCGGTGGCTCGGCGCGTGCCGGCGTGTTCGGTTTCAGCGACGGTCTGGTCTCGAATGTCTCGCTCATTATCGGTTTTGCGGCGAGCGGTGTTGATTCGAGTGTTGTAAGACTTGCGGGAATCGCCGCCGCGGTTGCTGGCGCGGCGAGCATGGCCGCGGGCGAATGGGTTTCGATCAGCGCGCAAAATGAATTGGTCGAACGAGAGATGGCGCTCGAATTGAGAGAGTTGAAGATTCACCCGGAAGCCGAAACTTCTGAGTTAGCCGCGATGTATCGCCAACACGGCATGTCGCGCGAACAGGCGGCCGTCTCGGCGCGCGAGGTGATGCGCGACCCGGAGCGCGCCGTGATCGTGCACGCGCGCGAAGAGTTCGGGCTCGACGCCGGCAATCTGCCGAACCCGATTCAAATCGGTCTGATTTCTCTCGTGGCGTTTTTCGTCGGGGCGATGTTGCCCGTTCTGCCGTGGATCTTCGGCGGAGGCAACGGCGCACGATACGCATCTATCGCCGTCGCCGTGATCGCGGCCGCTTTGGCTGGTGGCGCGATCGGTCAACAGGCGGAGCGGTCTAAAACGAACAGCGCGGTGCGTCAGGTGGCGATCATGTTGTTGGCCGTCGGCGTCACATATGTGATTGGTCGGCTCGTGGGCGTGACCATCAACTGACAAACGGATCGAAATCGTGTCTTTGGGTCAACAAACAAATGTCTACGGCGAGCCGCTGGAGCCCTGCAACTTCGACCCCGTGACGGGCTTTTATCGAACGGGTTGTTGCGAAACCGGGGGCGACGACACCGGGGTGCACACCGTTTGCGCGATCATGACCGCGGAATTTCTCGAATACTCGAAGTCTGTGGGCAACGACCTGTCGACACCGATGCCCCAATATGGTTTTGCCGGCTTGAAACCGGGCGATCAGTGGTGCCTATGTGCGAGTCGTTGGCAGCAGGCATTCGAGGCGGGCAACGCGCCAAAAGTCAAGTTGCGCTCGACGCACACGCTGACCCTCGAGTTTGTTTCGTTGAAAGACCTCGAGACGCACGCCGTCGACTAAAAGTTCTACGCGCCAGTCAGCGCACGCCAACTGCCGGGCATGCCCGTGCGCACCTGATCGGGCGTCATCAACATCGTGCTTTCTGGCACCATGTCGACGAGCGTGCGCAGTTCGGAATAATGATGCGCGGCATCGCCCAAGCCCGTGAACAATTCCTTTCGTCGCGCGACCAAGTCGCTCGGCGGATCGAGCAACATCCAACCCCAGATGCCGAAAGCCACGGTCAGGTCGTGCACGACCGGTGCTCGACCATATTTCGAGGCGCGTCGCAAGGCGATGGCGATTGCTCCGCGAATCGCGTCGTCGGCCGACTCGCCGGGCTGAACCACGATCGACTCGCGCATGCTTTCGGCGATCTTCAGAGCGAAACCTTGATCGGGCCCCTGATAACCGAGTTTCTGCCCCGTCGGTTGCCGCGACTTGATCGCCGCCGGCCGGTCGTTGCGCCACGGCGCAGGAACATGCTCGGGCGAAGCGTAGGTTCGGGGACGATCGGTCGGATTGTTCGGAGTGTGTTTCGGGGCGGCCATGACGCGATCAGCCTAGAACACCAGGCCGGCGATCAGGAACGCAGATGAAGGAGTCCGTAGACCAACGACTCTTCGAGCGCGCGCCACGACGCCTCGATGATGTTCGCCGAGACGCCGATGGTCGTCCAAGTTCGTTCGCCGTCGGTCGCGTCGATCAAAACTCGTGTCACTGCGCCGGTCGCCGAGCCCGAATCTAAAATGCGAACTTTGTAGTCGGTGAGATGCACGCGCTCTAATTGCGGATAACTCGCGCGCAACGCCTCGCGCAACGCAGTGTCGATCGCGTTCACTGGGCCGTTGCCCTCGGATGTATAGACGCTTCGACTCTCGCCCACCCAAACTTTGACGGTGGCCTCGGTTGTGAACTCGCCCGTGGCCGCCTCGTCGGTGATGACCCGCATCGACTCGACCTTGAAGAACGACTGCTCCCAACCGGCGCTGCGTCGCATCAACAATTCGAGCGATGCGTCTGCCGCCTCAAAGTGGTAGCCCTCGAACTCGAGTCGTTTCAGATCGTCGATGACCTGGCCGATAGCCGGGCCGTCGAGGTCGAGCCCCAACTCTTGGGCCTTCATCGTTATCGTCGCGCGACCCGCCATCTCTGATACCAAGAACCGTGTGCCGTTGCCGACCAGTTCGGGCGACACGTGCTCGTATGCGTCTTTGGCGCGGGCGATGGCAGAAACATGCAAACCTGCTTTGTGCGCGAACGCCGAAACGCCGACATACGGTGCCTGCGGGTTCATCGGTCGGTTCAAAACTTCAGCGACATGATTGCTGACTTGCGTGAGACGCTCGAGATGACCTTCGGGCAGACACTTGTAACCGAGTTTGAGTTGCAGGTTCGGAATAACGGTCGTCAGGTTGGTGTTGCCGGTGCGCTCACCCAAGCCGTTGAGCGTGCCTTGCACATGTCGTGCGCCACTTTGCACGGCGGCAAGCGAGTTTGCCACCGCACAGCCGGTGTCGTCGTGACAATGAATGCCGATCACGACATCGGTGCCGACGTGACGACGAACCTCGGCCACGATTTTTTCAACTTCGTTTGGCAGTGAGCCACCGTTTGTGTCGCACAACACCAAATGTGTCGCACCGCCGATGATCGCCGCCTCGAGAACTCGCAGCGAATACTCGGCGTTGTGCTTGTAGCCGTCGAAGAAATGCTCCATGTCGACAAGAACCCGCTTGTCGTTCGAGACGAGAAACTTCACCGAATCGCTGACCATCTTGACGCCCTCGTCGAGCGATGTCTGCAACGCCTGCTCGACGTGGTAGTCGGAGCATTTGGCGACGATGCAGACGGCGCCCGTCTGCGCGTCGATCAGATTGCGCAACGTCGGGTCGTCGTCGACTTTGCCCGACGGTCGACGGGTCGAGCCGAATGCCACCAACGTCGAGGTCTTGAGTTTCAGTTCGGCGCGGGCGCGGGCGAAAAACTCGACATCTTTCGGGTTCGCCCCGGGCCAGCCACCTTCGATGTAGTGCACGCCCAAGTAGTCGAGTTGTTCGGCGATGCGAAGTTTGTCTTGCACGCTCGCCGACACGCCTTCGACCTGCATGCCGTCGCGCAGGGTCGTGTCAAAAACCTCGACGAGTTCGGCTGTTCGCGACATGGCGTCTACTTGACCAACTCGCACCATTGCTTGTAACGGTCATCTTGACCGCGAACCGCCTTGGCATAGGTCGCGGCGATCGCCTTAGTCATCGGACCAGGGCATGGAATCTTGCGTTCGTCGACCGAATTGACCGAGCCGACCTCGGCTGCGGTGCCGCAAACGAAAATTTCATCGGCGATATAGAGATCGCTGCGCGCGATGTTGTCGACACGAATGTCGTAACCCAGATCGCGGGCGATCTTCGTCACGCTCGACTGCGTGATGCCCTCGAGGGCGCCGGCCGAAAGAGGCGGGGTCAAAATCACGCCGTCGCGGACGCAAAAAATATTTTCACCGGTGCACTCGGCGACCAAACCACTTGGCGAAAGCATTATCGCCTCGTCATAACCGGCCTTGAGCGCCTCGACTTTTGCCAGCGAAGAGTTGACATAATTGCCGACCGTCTTTGCCGCGGGTGGCATCGTGTTGTGATCGTGGCGCGTCCATGAGGAAATTTTCATGCGCACGCCCTTTTGCACCGCGTCGTCGCCCAAATATGCGCCCCACGGCCAGCACGCGATCGCCACATCGACCTTGCACGGCAATGTGTTGAGACCCATTTCGCCGTAGCCGTAATAGGCGATCGGCCGAATGTAGCAAGACGGCAGACCGGTCGATTTCACGGTTTGCTTGGTCGCCTCGACCAGTTCGGCGACCGAATATGGCAACTCCATGCCCATGATCTGGGCGCTGTTGTGCAGGCGCTTCATGTGATCGGTGAGACGAAACACCGCGGGGCCGTTCGAAGTCTCGTAGGCACGAATGCCCTCGAACACGCCGGTGCCGTAGTGCAGCGTGTGGGTGAGAACGTGCACTTTCGCGTCGTCCCAATTGACGAGCGAACCGTTCATCCAAATTTTTGGCGTTGTCTTGATCGGCATTATTTCTCCTAATACGCGTATAAATCAGGCTACAAGCGAGGGCTTAAATACTGGCTTTGACCCGACGGGCGATTTCGTCGCCGATCGCCACGGTTGAGCCGGATGTCGGCTCGACGCAAGCCGCGCGCAAAACTTGGGCCGCTTTGGTCTCGCCGAGAAATTCGAGCATGTGCGCCGCCGACAAGACCGCCGCGACGGGATTCGCGACACCCTTGCCGGCGATGTCGGGCGCCGAACCATGCACGGGTTCGAACATCGAAGGTCCGCTGCGCGTCGGGTTCAGGTTCGCCGACGATGCGACACCGATGCCTCCCGAGACCGCACCACCCAGGTCGGTGAGAATGTCGCCGAACAGGTTGTCGGTGACGATCACGTCGTAGCGATGCGGGTCTTGCACGAAATAAATGCACGCGGCATCTACGTGGTTGTAGGCGGTGGCGACGTCTGCGTATTCTTTGGCGACCCGGTCGAATGTGCGTTGCCAAAGATCGCCGGCGAATGTCAGAACATTCGTCTTGTGCACGAGCGTCAAATGTTTGCGGGCGCGGGTGCGGGCAAGATCAAACGCGAAGCGCACGCAACGTTCGACCCCTTTTGCCGTGTTCACACTGCCCTGCGTGGCGACCTCGTCGGGTGTGCCGCGGCGCAGCACGCCGCCCTCGCCGACATACGGGCCCTCGGTGTTCTCGCGAATGACTACGAAATCGTGCGCCTTGGTCTGACCGGGTGCGACACCGCCGAACGGTCGCAAGTTGATGTAGAGATCAAGTTCGAAACGCATTTTCAACAACAGGCCGCGCTCGATCACGCCGGGCGGAACCCCCGGCGTGCCGACGGCACCGAGCAGAATCGCGTCAAAGTTTCGCAGTTCGGCCAGAGTCGCGTCCGAGAGCACCTCGCCGTCGCGCAGATATCGCGCGCCGCCGAGATCGAAATTCGTCGTCGCGAGTTTGACGCCGCTCGCCGCCACGGCCTTGAGCGCCTCGGCCAAAACCTCGGGACCGATGCCGTCGCCACCGATCACCGCGACGCGATGACCCGCCGCGGATTTATTCGCCATCGTTCGGCCCGCGAAATTTTTTCAAAAACATATCTCAAGCGTACGGTGCAAACCCGAGCCAATCCTGCCCATTTAGGCGGCGCAATCTAGGTAGCATTTTTAGCCGAATGATCCACAAACTTTCTCGAAAAACCTTCGATCGCCTGCGCGAAGAGCACGCAGACTTGACCAGTCGTGGTCGAATCGCGGCTGCCGAGAAAATCGCGCGCGCCCGTGAACATGGCGATCTCAAAGAGAACGGCGACTATCACGCGGCCAAAGACGAGCACGGCCAAATGGAGGCGCGTATTCGCCAACTCGAATCGATCATCGAAAATGTCGAAATCGTCGAGATTTCGCAAGACGGCACGGTGGGCATCGGCATGATCGTGTCGATCGTCTACGACGGCGACGACGACTCGATGGCCGAGAGTTACCTGATCGGTCACATCGAAGAACAAAGCGATGCAACCATCATGAGCCCGACATCCCCTTTGGGTTCGGCTTTGCTTGGTGCGAAGACGGGCGACATCGTCACCTATCAAGCGCCGAACGGCAAATTGAAGGTGAAGGTCTTGGAGACCCGAGCACAGTGAAGAAAGAATCGGTGGCGCCTCTGCCCGGCCTGCCACCAGGTTTCGAACTCGAATTGCCTGGTCGCGGAAAAACTTTTTATCGAGAAAAGAAGGGGCCCGACGGCGCGCCGACGCTCCTGCTATTACACGGCTGGACGGCCACGGCCGACCTGAACTGGTTCACCTGCTTCGACGCGCTTTCCGAAAACTTCAACGTCATCGCGCTCGACCTGCGCGGCCACGGGCGGGGCATCCGCACCAAGTCGAATTTCAAACTCGAAGACTGCGCCGACGATGTCGCCGCGCTCGCCGATCAACTCGGCATCGCGACATTCATTCCGGTCGGCTACTCGATGGGCGGCACGATCGCCCAACTCGTCTGGCAGCGCCACGAGGCGCGCGTGCGTGGCATCGTGCTGTGCAGCACGGCGAGCCACTTTGTCGAGTCGCGCGAAGAGAAACTGAGTTTCTTCGGCCTCACCGGTTTGGCCGCGCTTTCGCGCCTGACAACCGCGCAGGCCCGCACCTGGCTGACCGACCAGATTTATCTGCAACGCAAGTCGAACGGACTTTCACCCTGGGCGATACAACAAATCGCGAGCCACGACTGGCGGCACATTCTCGAGGCGGGAAGCGCGATCGGCAGCTTCGATTCGCGAGAGTGGCTGCCCACACTCGAAGCACCCGCTTCGGTCGTGATCACCACCGAAGACGGCGTGGTGGCGCCCGATCGACAGACCGAGCTCTATCGACTGGTCGACGATGTCGAGGTGTTCGAGGTGCACGGCGGACACAACGCCGTGTTCGCCAAAAAAGATATCTTCGTGCCCACACTGGTCGAGGCGTGCATATCGGTTTTTGTTCGCTCGACGCGCTGAAATTTTTGTTCGAGAGAACTAATCGACGGTTTCGCGACTGACCACGACCTTCGGGTCGAGCCACAAATTGTTGACAGCATCGGCCAAACTGCCCCGTGCCGAACCCGCATCGGTGACGATGTCGTCGGGCGTGTCGGCGAACCGCAAAACAGAGGCCACGCCGTTGTCGCACACGCTGACGACCAGGCGCACCCGCCGACGCTGCGGATGCTGGCTCGGCGGCACATCGTCGGCCGGTTCATCTTGCGCGTCGCCGTCGCGGTCGATCGGTGCCGCCCAGCCGCATGTTAGAACCACCGCCGCGTCGAACATTCGGGCGATCGCGCTGGTCGGGGCCTCGAGCAATTCGTAGACATCGCCGTGTTCGGCCAAGAAACTTATGCGAAGCGCGCCGTTTTGGTTGGCGCGAACCCCGTCGGCATCGACGATGCTGACGCCATAGAGCCGGGCTCGCGGCAAGTCAAAACCGTCGAGTGAAGAGTGCAGGCTGGCTTCGACGCAGGTTGCCAAATCGATCGGCTGAAGTTCTTTTTGCATGCCCCGATGTGTGCCGTGCGCACCGTCTCGGCTCGTTCGGCGCATCAGACGCGGGTTGAGTCGCCGAATTAAACAGGCAGAATAGAACGATGAGTTCGCAACCCAAGACATTGGCGCAAAAGATTTGGGACCGCCATGTTGTGACATCGGGGGCGAACCAGCCAGACCTCATATATATAGACCTGCACCTCGTGCATGAG
>Ga0194115_10003593_pt1 | contig 17332 bp, 18 predicted proteins | sample TA2MahsurfametaG_3_FD_148656 | JGI IMG/M metagenome (GOLD analysis project Ga0194115, IMG submission 148656) | Freshwater microbial communities from Lake Tanganyika, Tanzania - TA2015002 Mahale S4 surface | ecosystem: Environmental > Aquatic > Freshwater > Lake | place: Tanzania: Lake... | reverse complement strand
TTACTTCATACTTATCAATATAGCATTTGTTATCGATAATCAAATTTTAGAGTGATGAGATCTTTTGAAAATCTGAGAAAATTATTTGTATACTGGGATTCTAATTATAATTGTCCATGTTTTAATAATATACAAGGTAAAATCATTAGTTTTTAATAATTTGTTAAGATTAATATTTAATTTAACTTATTAAGAAATTTATATTTGAAAATGAATGACTTAAGGCTTCTCTTCCAAGCCGACAAAGACCGCAAGATAATCAATCTCTAATTCAAGTATTATCTTTTTGATGCAGACAAATCAACAACCTGCAAATTATGATTCCCATCTTGTCGAAGTTCGAAAACCTATAATCTCTTTCTCTGAACGGCAACAGACTACAGACTCTTCCTTCCGATATGTCTCCCCTCTAAAAACTGATTGAGCTAGACATATCCAATAATCTTTTCAAAGATATCACTGATATAATTCCAGCCTTGAAATCTCTGCCAAGGCTGACCCATCTCCTGTACTCCTTCAAAAGCGACGAATAATAAAATTTACTCAAAAAATAGTTAACAAAATTATAGCGTTTAAATAAGAGACCTCTCAACAATATTCTTTTGGTTAATAAAAAACAGAAACCTGTTTCTACTTTGATGAAGCTAAGCGAAAAAGATTTATAGTAAATAGCTGTAATTTATGACGATATTCGAGAAGTATACAAAAAATCAAAATATTTCGTAGACAAAGAGTTGGCCGAATAGTTTGACAAAGGCGTGGATAATATAATGAATTAGCTTTCTCTAAAGCTATCAGGTGCTTCAGGATAGTAATAAGTCAACAGCAGTATAGTAGGCTGTAGATACGCACTCATCGATCTTTGTTTTGTCAAGATTATTACGTACTTCTATCATTTCGATAAAAATATAGCATCAATTATTGAAAGGATCCACGATTACATAGCCTAGTCTTTTAAGTCAATGGCTTAGATATTGAAGACAGGACTGGACCGGACAAAAACTTAGATATCTCAAATCGTAGTCAAAAAAGAGGAACTATTCAAGAATGAGATAAAAAGACTGAAATCAATGCAATAGACCTATTTGAACGAAATCAGTGCGCTTTAGTCTAAAAACGCGTAGCTCATGGATAGAATCACTAAAAATAGTAAAAACAACGTACTGGAAACAACTGTGAATAATATTATATCAAAGAAAACTTAATTTAAGTCATCAAACAAGCTGGGAAATATAGACAAGAATGAAAGAGAGATATAAATGAACATAAAATTCAATAAATCTCTAAGTCTCAACCAGCTGAAGTAAACTATCAACGATATTTACTTGTCGAAGGCAAAGCACAACTTAGTTTCAATGGATCTCGGTACTCCTATGGAGACGCTCTAGACTCACATGTACACATATCTCAATCAAAAATACGGACTTAAGCCAATGACTGTCTAATGGGCTATGAGCATAGTCAACGGAATCAAAAAGTATGGACAAGAAGATGCTTAAATAGCAGCTTTTGGAAAAATTCTTAGGAATTAGCTGGAGTAGGAGTTCGTGGAATCTTTCAAGAAGATTAAAACCAATATACGACAGGCCATCGCCAAGTTCAAAGGAATCGATAACAAAGATCTTTCAACCCATGAAAGCTAGGAGATCCTGTTGATAAGCGGCTACAAAAGAGAGGCCATCGAAATGATACTTGGAAACATAAGAAAAGAGAACCTAACAGAGGGACACTTGAGTGCATCCTATTTATAGCAATTAACTCTATAGTTCATCCTGAGAAAGCACTGCTAGAAACTCAAAAAGATATCCGCATTGTTTAAAGTGGTAGACAGTGATGACAATGGACTTATCAACCACGACCAACTATACGTGTTGCTCTAAAAGCTTGAAATAAAATTTTAAGTCGATCTAGATTAGCTAATGTAATTACTCGACCCTTTTAAGCACAAAGCGATAAGTTTTTCTCACTTAGTGTAGACACTTATAAAAATGCCTAGTTTTAAATAAGTGTTTGTGTGATATTTGGCTGGTATTATCTAGCATTATTTTATTTCCTTTGTGCATAAAAAATAATTCTTTTTTTTATTTTTTTTATTAAATTCGCAATATTTTACTAAATTACCTATTTTTTAAATTTAGCTATATAATGTTAATTCAATTTATTCAGGAATTTCAGTTAATTATATTTAAGATAATGTAATCCTCGAAATCCCTAAAGACCACAAGAAAGTGGTTTTTAAACATGTCAAGAAAACATTAGTAGAGTTAGTATTCCACAAACTAGAAATATAATTAAGCCGATCAATTCAATGAAAATAATCTAGATAAATTCAAAATAGAAAATGGACTAAAAATAAAAGTATTGGATAGAAATTCGAAAAATCTAATGAATGTGTTTAAATTCATGCTAATAGTATAAATTATCATGTTATACCTTTATGTACACATCGTATAAAAAAGACCGAATATTCTTACAACACATTAGTGGAAAAATCTAAAATGATGATGACTTTTGCAGAAGCTGTACATCTCTTTTCAAGTAAATTTCAGTTTATGTTAGCAATAATATTAATTATCATGAAAGTAAATAAATATAAATCGATTGATCCGATTCAAAAAATATCATATAGTTTTCCAAGAAGTACAGTCAATATCTTATCATTCATGATAATCTATCCCTGCCATTTATTGTAAATGAAATTTTTAGTCCCGTATACTTACAATAGAACAATCTATCAAGACTATTCTCTTGAGCTAAACGAAATCTTAATAATAATCGTCTGGCTCAAAAATTTGATAATCATACTAAAAAGTTCGTTGAAAAATACGATTTATGCTTCTTCGAGAGCAAAAAGAATAAATAGACTGTTTCAAACCAGCACTTCAAACGATCTAAATGCCTTCAAATCCTATTTCAAAACTAACTCTTTTAGTCTTCTCGCAAAAGTCTTTGTTATTGGCATTTTTTTCTTCGCTATATCGATCAGACTTATCGAAAGATAGATTCCTATTGAAAAAAATCCATTTAAATACTTATAAAACTGCATTTGGTATTCAATCATCATGATGAAAACTATTGGCTACGGCGATATTCATGTTTTCTCTCAGGCCGGCTATATTTTATCAGTTTTGAATATGATTTTTGGGGCTTTGATTGTTAGCTCTTTTCTATTAGTTATAAGAAATACAATAAAAATGAGTCCTAGATAAAAATCTGCATTGATTGCTATGGGAGATATCTAGGAAAGATTAAAATTTAAAGTTATATGCGGGAAATATATTAGAGAATCACTTTGGAGACTATGGAAAAATTATAAAAATAATAAAAAAAACAATAAGAATAATAAAGAAATCAAGTAAACATGGGCTTAATATCGACTTCGAAAGTCTCTCTTTCATGGAAGGCGTTAGAGTCGTGTTTAGGACGTACAAAAGATATCATATATTGCGACAAACCAATTTAATAAATCTTTGATAGCAATAAAAGACTTGCAATAAAACAATCGATATATTTTAGATTATATAGCCCACACTATTTTCCTATTCAATAGCAAGAAAACGGTAAATATTATATAAGAGTATTAAAATGATTGAAATAGTGATACTTAAATAGAGAAATGTGAATTTTCTGAAAATAGCTAAATTTGATTTGTTTATAGTAATAGTAGAATCATTTTACAATTTAGATTTTAATTTTTGCTTAGGCTGAGAAGTTAATAAGCGTGATTTTTAGTTTATTATTAATTGATTAATATTAGAGTGATATAAAAGAAAGGATGAAGATATTCTCGCCTCCTGATAATCACATCATAGCCAAAATCAACTTCACTGCCAGTCTCGCAGGCCACGTCCTTGAACATTAAGTCGTCTCCTACGCCCATAAAAATAAACAGTTCCAGGACGCACATCCCAACTTCACTCTCCCAGCACTCTAGGCCCAACCTAACAGTTACATCTTCGGCACTCACTCCATCATGAGATTCCTTGCTCCCAAAGCCAATAAGCTCACTCCTTTTCAACAAGTACTCAATCTGATACCAAGGCAGAGGTGACTCAATGGCTTGAAATAATCGAGTTAAGCTTTTAGCCCTCAGTAGGAGTGCTTATATTGCGCAACCATGAGCTTACTTAGATAAAAAAATAGCAATAAAACAAAGCCAAGGCCTCGATCATGTAATTTGCAAAAAGCCTGTAAGAAAGGCTAAAACTGAAAACTTTTTTGGTGGGAGACAGTATGACTATAGCAGACGTCAGTGCTTATTTCAGCTGGAATGAGGTTAAGGCTAGTTTGTCAGAGGAAAGCAAAGGACTGGTAAATTTAGCGAGATGGGCCAAACAGATTGGTTCAATAGTTTCTAAATGAAGTTCGTTAAGATGATATGTATATTTTGGCAGGCTAATATTTAATTTCAATATCTATCGTATGTATTTTATATTTAACTAAAGAATAAAGGTATAAATCCTACAATTAATATTTAAGATGCAGATATTTGTAATGCTATAATAATTACGGGAAAGTAAATATTTGCGATGAGACTATATTTTGAATCATTCAATCTTTTCAAATTGTCAATCTTGATGGCTGTGATCCACTGCGCATTGTTTTGGAAGTTCAACAACCCTTACGAAGAAAAATCTGCAACAAATAATAATAATGATCAACTGCAGTATTTCGATCAGCTACTGGATCATTATAGCTATCTAGAGCCCACCTTCTGGAAACAAAAGTACTATGTAAGAGACACATATTTTGACCATAAAGGCCCAGTTATTCTTATCCTAGGCGGTTAAGGTCCTTGCAATGGCATCTCCGAGACCAACTACGTCAACACTGTCGCCCGTTAAACCAAGGCCCTCTTGATATAAATCTAGCACAGATACTACGGTTAGTCTCTTCCGATCAGGTAATCTCCGTTTTCAACTCAAAACTTGAAGTATCTTTCGTCGAAGCAGGCGCTCAGAGACATCGCTTATTTCATCAATCAGCTCAAAAAAAATAGATTTTATAACATTTCTGAACAAAACAAATGGATAACCATCGGGGGTTCTTATTCAGGAGCACTATCTGCCTGGTTCAGATCCAAATACCCTCATTTGACTGTTGGAGCTTTGGCTTCAAGCGCGGTGGTCAACGCCGTCTAAGATTTCAGAGAATTTGACTAACAAATATACATATCAGCAAACATTAGCGGTAGCTTCTGCACTTAGGCTATCAAAAAACTGACAGACTTCGCAGAACAACAAGTGTTGAGTCCTAACAGGATCAATTTCCAGAAACAGTTTAGGGCATAGGAGCTGACTAGCCGATAGTTTTTGTTCTATTGGTCAGACGTACTCGTGTTCCAAGTGCAGTACGGCCGTCGTGCATAGTTCTGCAGTTCTCTAAAGAACAAGACTATTTAGTAATCGCTGAATATCATCAAACCCTTGATGCTGGCAGTTAGTCCCGTCGACTACGGCTCCTTCTATCTGGCAGACCCTTAATTCGCGTTGAAAGACGGACGAGGAGGCAGGTCTTGGTACTATCAGTGTTGTACTTAGTTCAGCTACTTCCAGACATACTCAACCAAACACCCTATGAGGAGTAAACTGCTGACTTTAGACTTCTATAGGAAATGGTGCTAAGACATCTACGGCAAGAACACCTGGCCTGAAGTAGATAGGACCAACCTCTAGTATGCAGGTTTGAAACTCCAGGTCTCCAATTTGATAGTTACCAATGGCGTTGAAGGTACTTTTAATCTTATGATAGATCCCTGGAAGTGGGCAAGTCTGGCTTAGAACAATCAAAGCAAAAATAAAGACCCGAATGCAGTAGTTTCTAAGGTGGCAAAATGTGTAGATTGTGCACACTGCTGCGATTTGCACACTCCTAAGAAGGGCGATGACAAAGAACTGGTGGCACTGAGACAGTACTAGCTGGAACAAATCAAGTTATGGATGGCTAAGTGATAATAAAATTGTTTCGAAAGTATTTTTGTCAAACATTAAATTGCATATTTATGGTTTTGCTTGAGTATTTCGTTTTTTAGGCGATATTAAATCTATTTGTTGGAATGAATTTAATTGAAAAATCGCATTATTATTAATCATAGATCGGAATGAAGATATTCAAGCCTCTTTTGCTTGTCTTTCTTTTTGCGGCCCTAACCTGTATCAAACATCCTACTCCTTTCTGTCAGGTTTCGCCTTTTCCCTCCCAAATCCCCATTTCGGTGGGCGAAGAGGAAAGGTTTGACCTCGAGGCGATCATGTCAGGTACTTGATAGACTACTCAGGCTACAACATGTTCTTTTAAGCCAACAACACCGAGCACATAACCCTGCAGAGCAAGTACAACATCACAGAGAAGATGTATGGCACTGGCTACAACTTCGTCTCTGTCAAAATAAAAGGCAACAACAGGTTTTTGGGTTTGGTCTCGAAGGGAGTCTACAGCGGCCTGGCTATCGGAATGAACAATGAAGAATCAGGAGTGACTATAGATCGCTACATCGAGATATAGAATTATACGAATATTCAATGCTTCGACATTTAGGAAATAAACACTCGAGATCATTCGATAATTGTGGTGGACTGCGCTTTTATGATGCATGGACATGTTCGGTTCAACGAGTTCATTTACGTGGACATAGCTGCTGATTACAAGGTGCTCGAGGGCATGCACTACAGCGATAATTTCGTGGAGTATCAGATCGTCACCAAGAGGAAGATCGAAGTTCTAGAGAATCCGTTGTTTCAAATTCCTTATTTGGTCAGATTCACCCTGATGGACGGAGTGGACATCTGGCACAAAGATCAGACATACGCAGAGATTTTCTACATGGCTAATCCCCTCAGACCACAACTGCTTGACGTAATCGATCATACTTTCCTTGAGCTGGAAACCCTCTCCATCGCAGACTTCCAAGTGCACAATGACCTCATATACATCCTCGCTTACAATAAAGGTATCTACCAGTTCAGGCTCACTCTCGACCAACACATTACTCTGCGCTCTATCTTCCCCATTAAGCTCGACGTCAACAGATTTAGAGTGGACCAATTAGGGTTCAACGATGATCTAAACCTAGTGGTAACCAACGGCAATACAATATATCAGTTTGAGTGGGACGTTACTAAGCCTCCGAAGCTGGTTGCTAAGTACAATCTGATACCCAACTCAATAGTGCGCGAAATATTCGTCGACTATAACTTCGTAATAGCCTCAGTGGAGTCCTAAATAGATTCCAAGCTCATCCAGAAGACCTGGGTCTTTACGAGAAGGACCCTTACCTATTTGAATGCCTATAACGCATTTCCTGCACCTGATCTGACAGATGTGCACCTGATCCATTGGGAGCAGCATGGTCGAACGCTCCAAATCTTCCATCTTTACTCAATGTTCAACGTTAAACTGTCTCTGCCTTATGTCAGCATCAAACTGGACGAAGCTGCAGTACCTGGCAAGGTTTAAAACTTTACAGTGCGAGGCATATCTGTTGGTGAGAGTTCTGCCGACAACAAATATTGCAACGTGACCCTGTCTTTTGTCTTTTTGAAGAAGTTTGAAAACAAGATAATCAAAACTGGACTTTGGCCCAGGCCAGAAATAGTAGTAGATAGCCCTGGCTCTAGATAAATACCACTCACTTATGAGTTCTTCGGCACGAACCTCACCTACAAGGCCACTTTTGAGTCTAACTCTAGTCTCTTGCCCTATGCCTATAACGATAAACAGCATACAGCCATCATCAACTTCCCTCCCTAAATCAGCGCAGATAAGATCAGCTTCCTGGAGATGTTCAGCCAGTATTAACAGAACTAAAAGATGGAAGAGATCTTTGGGTTGATTCAGACCTAAGAAGGCTCAGTCTCAGGCAAGACTTACAGAGAGTTCTATTTAGGATGCAGAATTGACTCAATCGACAGGGATGCCAGGTTCCATCTCAACTGCAGAACAATCCGAAAACTCAACTTCTCACTTGGTAAAATCATCAAAACCTCGCAGATCTTTGACACAAAGCAGCGTAGGATTGCCATAATCTTTGACTCTGCGCCCCACACTGTCTTTGTCTATTTCTTCTGGTCTTAGGACTTTGGATACTATGGCAGAAAGGATTACGCTGGAGTATCTACCGAATTAGTGACCGGAGTGTCTATAGTCAAAGGCAAACTATTTGTAGTACTGTAGTACGAAAAAAGACTATAGATCTTTGATCTAGACGATATATACGACCCCGATAACACAGTGCGTGAGTCCAGGCCCAGAATGGTGGTGAATAGCCAGATTATGAAGTTCTTTGGAGTGAACTACTTTGCGCCTGTTGATATTACTGTTTCTCGTTTCCACGACGAGATTGTGTTTTTGAAGACCAAGACAGGCATAATGGTGTTCAACATCAACGAGCAGTTCATTCCCATCCTGCTCTACGTAATTCCAACTCTCAACATCCGATACGACTTTGAAGTGAGCGACTCTCACCTTCTCATTATTACTGAGTCCCACACTGACATCTATAGACTGCAGCTTCCTTTCCAGAGAAACTATCCACCCTTGAAGAAACAGTCCATAGACGCTCGCTTCAAGATCGGCTAATACGACTAAGTTGTCTCCGATAGGCTCTTCTATATCGTTGGTGATTCTAGCGTCTTTGTGATCAATCCAAGGCTTTACTCGACCTCTGCCCTCTACAGCTAAGTCTGGATGAAAGACAGCATCATTGAAATCGATGCAGTTTATGTCAACGGCAAAGAAGTGTTGTTCGTCAGAACCAAAAGCTAGATCAGAGGGGAAGTTTTCGCTGAGTATCCCAAGCTGTATGTATAGTGGAGCCAACAAATAGACAACTTCAAGATGTCTCTCTCTGCCAAAAACCTATAAAAATCTTCTGAAGCATATTCTCTTTCAGTCTAAATACTGCAAACCAACGAGACAGTAATAAGGCCTACCGAACAATTCAATCAGACTCAAATCAAGCAGCTCGGAAATTTTACTACTCCTACCAAAAACTCTACGTTTACAGGATAAATTAGGGTGAACGACTCGGCTTGGTTCTAGGGAACCGTCGAACAGTATAGTCTTTAATGTGGGTACTGCAACGATAGCGTAAAGCTAGTCAATCATGTGCAGGAAGAGAAGGAATTGATTGAGGCCCGTTTCATTTACGACATGGAGTCGACCTACAACGGAGTCTGGGTCCAGCAGTACTCCAGTCTATTCAAGACCTTTGGTCACAACGACTCTATTCACAACATCAACCAGATTCCCACTTCGAGAAGGGGAGAAGTCTGCAACAAGATTGCAGTCGGAGAGTATGCGACTTAGTACGTGATTTCGCTCTGCTAAACTGGAGACGCTGTCAATGTCTACGTGACTTCCACAGTAGGTAACAAGCCCTTTACCTTTGGGCCGTACCCTACTGACGCCAAAAGAGTAAACCACGCCAAGATAGTCGATGATATGCTTATGATTATCGACAACGATGACGATCCGTTTGCCAGGGCCGGAGGGGTCTACCTCTACCATCTCAACTTTGACTTCGACGACGAAGACTTCATCACATTCATGGACTATGTGGACTACGCAGATTTGCTAATAGAAGGTTTCAAGAGTGTTCCCTATATTGCATCGGCTGATCTCGAGCAGCCCTACTTCTTCTCAGCCAGCAACTAATATAGGCTCTTCCTGACCTAGGCTTCGACTGGTGCTATCTTTATCTTCAGCTTTGAGGTATCTGCTGATGGAAACGAGCTTATTTATCTCTCCAAAAAGTTTATTCCTCTTTAAAAGTTCATACCTGCAGGCGTGAAGTATCCGTCCCCCTTGAAGATACAGACCATAACGATCCACGAGTCTATCGAGTCTTACAAGGAGCGCATCTCTACTTACTACCTTGTGCTTTCCACCTCGAACTGGCACCACATCTAACTAAAGCTGCAGCTTGATCAAAACGACTAAGTGCTTGACTTCAAACTCTAACGTCTGTTCGAGAGATATCCCTGGGAGCTCAAAAATTATTTTAGGTTCAGACGTTCTCGTGATCTGTCTACCTATTTCGCAGTTCCTTACGTCAACTACTAGACTAACAAACAGCTAGTCATGGTCTACTGGATACCCTTCATTGTAAGGCATGATGCTTAAACCTATTAGGAGAAATACCAAAAGCACAAATATGAGCTTATTGATGGACAGATACCGTTGCTGAGAGCAGTAGGGGCTCACAAGGTTTATGAAACTTACGATACTGCATTTGCTTTCCATTCCTTCGGCCAAGATAAACTTCTCTTTACAGATATCGACGGCTACAACATAACTGAACTCTCCATCAACAGAAACATAATCATTCAGATAAAGGACTTGCCTGTCTAAAAGTAAGTTCTTAACATTACTGCACGCAACTCCTTTACTAATTTTAGCTTCTCCATCGATATCAACTTCTACAAGGACAAAAAGACCCCTGACTAAGAAACTAAGGAGGAGATTCTGTGGATCATCATTGTAGGCATAGGCAGCATCATGATTTTGGGATTGCTGATAGCTTTCGTGCTACAGAGAAGAAGATTCAAGAGGCAGAGATTTTAGGAAAACAAGGTTAGCCTTATGACAGTAGACGACGAATACAAGAACAACTATATCGATATCAACAGGTCTAGTGCGGATGTCAACTCTGAAAGACTCAGCATTGAACCCCAGGGAATTGCTCTGACTAAAGAAAAAGTGTAAGCTTGAAGAAGCTATGATTGCATCCAAACAAATATATCATTCATTATTGAGAAAATTATCCAAATTTCTTGCTTCATGACTGCTATTTTTAATTAAACAATAATCAGCCACTCATAAGTATCCATATCATGAATCATCCTTATTTTCGTTGTCAATAAACTCATTCTGCTCCATAAAATCCTCTTATTTGACTCTTTACTATTTTTTAATTAACCTCTCAACTTCTTTCTCCTAAAGCTTCGTCTTCTTTCGCCCTTTCTTGCCCTCATCTTCTTTGTCTTCTTAGTTCTAAGTCTTGCTCCTTTTCATGTTTCCCTTACTACTACTCTTACTCTTGGTCATAGTAATGGCTATGTTGTCTTACACGTCCTCCATGACATCTCTCATGAATTCATAAGAAGGCAGTTAGTCCAAGGCTTTCTTCAAAATTTGAGGCGTCAATTTGATAGCTTGGCTCTCTTGAGCAATTTACTAACTCTTCTTTAACAGGTCTGCTAAAAAGTATTCCAGGCATTGTTCTATCAATGGAGGAACGAGGTTTGATATTTTTCCTATTTATTGATTTTATTGAATTATTTTCTTTATTTTAGTCTATCTTTATCTCAAAGTACTGTTGGAAAATGGGGCTAAAACTTTTTTGATTTCGTCTCTTTCAATTACAAATTTTATGCTTACTACATTCAGATCTCTATCAGATTATTATTTATTCAATATTTAAATCAATCAATAATAAGAAATGGAGAAATAAAATTAAGTTTTTATATTTTGATTTTCTCAATTTTTTTATTGGAATTTTTTTATTTGATGAATTTGAGCCTTTATAAACATAGAGTGATAATTAATAACTTATATGATCTAAGATTAAAAGATCTCAAACGAATGCAAACTTGTATCGAAATCTAACTTTGAATAATCTCAGCTTTTAATGAACCCTTTTAAATTATAAGTGCAAGGATAGTAACATGGGTAAAATTCTTTGCATCTGTCAAACGTGACATCGGTCTATAACCAAAATCTTTCTTATTAATAAATTGTGGATTTTTTCAAACATTATGAGCCTTCTTCGAGTCTAATCAATCTCAAATAATTGAACGTGTCTTAAAGATTAAAATTAAAAAAGTACAAGTAAGCTGTGTACTACGGATAGTTCAAATAAAAGAAAAGAGACGGTCTCGGTATAATGATGTACAACAATGGACAAATTTACGAGGGACAGTGGAAGAACGATTTGAGACACGGAGAGGGCTATTAAAAATATCAAAACGGATGCTACTACTCTGGCCATTACGAGTACGGAAAAATGCAGGGAGTCGGTATTTACCACTGGGTCAACGGGCAAATATATGAGGGCGAGTGGCTCAACAACAAAAAACATGGGACAGGCATGTGGAAAAACTAAAAAGGAGATAATTATTTAGGGTAATGGTTCGAAGGTGAGGCAAACGGAACAGGCATATTCACTTAAGCTGCGGGAAACAGATATGAAGGTAATTTCTTGAATTTCATGAAACATGGATAAGGCACTTAGAAATTCAGCTCAGGAGATCTCTACAAAGGCAAGTATGCAAACGGCAAATTTTAAGGCTTTGGTGAATATTATTGGAAAAATGGGTCCTACTATAAAGGGAACTTTAAGAATGGATGCCGGTCAGGACATGGCGTATGGAAGAGTCAAAAAGGGTTGAGTGACAAGTATTAGGGGTAGTTTTTGTAGAATAAAAAGGAAGGATACGGAATATACACCTGGGAATGTGGCAACCTATACAAAGGAAATTACAAAAATAACATGAGACATGGATACGGCTAGTTGTTTTGGTAAGATGGTAGTTTTTATAGAGGCCTCTGGGAAAATGATATGCAGAACGGATAGGGTTAGCTCTTCAATGGAGAGTAGAAATTAATTAAAGGCAGTTTCAAAAATGGTGAATTGCTAGTGTAGAAGGAATAATAGTCAGAGTAATAGTAAAATAAGAGGGAAGGAACTTTTAAGAAGCCGAATGAATTTAAGCATGATTAAGATCATCCAGTGACTAGAAGTAATATTAGAGACAAAGATACGAGATAATTAAGAAGCAGATTGCGCTAAAAGTACGACAAAATAATAAATAACACTCCTTTATAACTTTTGTCTGACTTTTAGGCAATCTAGCCTATTTAGTCAGGCAGTAATAATCACTACTAAGATTAAAATTATCAGAAATACAAAAATAATCTATATAAAGACTCAAATGATTATTAAAATGGCTATGATAATAGAAAAATAAATAAAAATGCAGCTATGATTATCAAAAGGAAGCTACCCATCGATATATAAAAAAGAGAGACGCAAGAAGCGCAAAGAGTCATATACAAAGAATCATAGGCTAAGCTGATTAAGATGAACCAAAAGCCAAAAGGTATGAAGTATTTTACTTTATAATTGAATTCTCGGACAAGGCAAAAATAAGTCCAAAGTTTACATCTTAAAAATAATACTATTTCGACTCACTACAACAATATAAATAATCCAAATATCGACAAAGGGTTATATCGAAATAATAAAAATAATCAAGAGTATTACAATCGTTTCAATAGACAAGGGAATTACTTGAATAGCTATTATAATTCAAATTAATTGGATAAAAGAAATGAAATTCTCGACAATAATAATTAAAAATACAAAAGAAAACTTTAGATAATACCACATTCTGCTTTTCAAGTTCATCGATTGCACAAAAACAGAGGCATAAAATCTAGAAACTAGCATTTAGTCACTGTGGACCACGAGAAAAATTTTGCGTTTCGATACGGTTAAGGGTCCAAAGATCTATAAAAAACAAGAAATCGCTATTACTCTAGGTTAAACTGAATTTCCCTCTATTATATGATTATTTATAACATTCTTTTTTCATGCAAAATTTAAGAAATCACAGTTTATTTTTTTTGTTTTCTTATAGAGTATTTATTTAATGAATAGATTAGATATTACTCAAATATATGTTGAAGGATACGAGTTATATTGTTATCATTTATTGAAATATGTTTGTAAAGACTGTGCATAACATCACTTCCAAGTATCTCTATGCTTTCGGAGTCGACGCCAAAAAAATAGTTGTAGGAGTTCCCAAAGAGGTATATCCTAATGAGTCCAGAGTCGCAATTACCCCTGATACCATTCAGAGGTGCATCAAGAAAAACGGACTCAACTTCGTTGTTGAGTCAGGTGCTGGACAGGCAGCCTCCATTTCAGACCAGGATTACATCAACTCAGGCGCCAAGATCGTCTCAGCCAAGTAAGCTTTTTCTTCAGATGTTGTCCTCAAAATTAGACCACCCCAGTAAAACTCAACCCTCGGGGATCATGAGATCAACCACATCAAAGAGGGATCCACTCTGATATCTTTCCTTTACCCTGGACAAAACAAAGACTTAGTCGATAGGATCAGACAAAGAGGAATCACTACATTCGCCATGGATCAAGTTCCCAGAATCACCAGGGCTCAGACTTTCGACGCTTTGTCTTCAATGGCCAACATAGCCGGATACAAAGCCGTAATCATGGCTGCCTAAAATTTCGGAAGATTCTTTACAGGACAGATGACTGCTGCTGGAAAACTGCCCCCAGCCAAGATTCTCGTAATCGGAGGTGGAGTTGCTGGACTGGCTGCAATTGCTACGGCTAAATCTTTGGGAGCTATAGTGAGGGGATTCGATACTCGTCCTGCAGTAAAATAACAAGTTGAGTCTCTAGGAGCGGAATTTATTTAAGTGAAAGGATTCAACTAATCAGGAGCCGGTGTTGGTGGATATGCCAAATAAATGAGCAAGTAGTTTATCGAGGCCGAGATGAAGCTGTTCGCCAAACAATGCTAAGAAGTCGATATCATCATAACCACAGCCCTTATTCCTGGAAAGCCCGCTCCAAAGCTCATCACCAAACAAATGATATAAATACTCAAACCCGGCAGCGTCGTAGTAGACTTAGCCGCCTAAACTGGAGGAAATTGCTAGCTATGCGTCAAGGATAAGGTTGTAGTACACAACGGAGTCAAAATCATTGGTTACACCGATTTGCCTTCCAGAATGAGCGGACAATCTTCAGCCCTATATTCCAATAACATCAGCAAATTCTTCCAGTCAATGATCAACAAAGAAAATCAGTTCAACATTGACTTTAAGGACGAAGTTGTCAGAGGAGCTGTCGTTACTCAAAATAAAGAGCTTTTGTGGCCAAATCCTAACCCACCCATGTTAGATGCAAACAAAACATCTAAACCCAAAGTCTAGCACCACAAAGGCCCTCAGGTTCCTGAGAATTTATTCAAAAAATCGCTCAACAATGCTTTGGGACTAGCAGGAGGACTATTGACAGTGTTGGGATTAGGTTTTGCCTGTACTAATCCAGCCATTTTGACAATGACTAGCATCTTCTCTTTGTCTGTGATTACTGGATACTTCTCAGTCTGGGGAGTCGCTCCAGCTTTACATACGCCTCTTATGTCTATTACTAACGCCATTTCAGGTATTACAGCTGTAGGTGGTCTTCTGATCATGAAAGGTGGATATTTGCCAACAAGCATTCCTCAACTTTTCGCCTCATTGGCTGTCCTGTTATCCTCTGTCAACATCGCTGGTGGCTTCGTTGTCACCAAACGTATGTTGGATATGTTCAAGCGTAAGACTGACCCCGATTAACACAACTATCTCTACGGTATTCCTGCAGCAGTTGCCCTCGGCTCTATCGGTGCTGCTTACTACTCAGGTGCCTTGTCTGTCTATCAAATGGGCTACTTATCGGCTTCTCTCTGCTGCATTGGTGGAATCACTGGTCTCGCTTCTCAATCCACTGCCAGAATCGGAAACGCTCTCGGCTTAATCGGAGTCTCCACTGGTGTAGCCACTGCTCTGGCTTCGCTTAACTTCGACGCGCCTTTGTTCATCCAAGCCTTAGGACTACTCGGACTGGGTGGTGCAGCAGGTTTGGTTTTGGGAAAAAGAGTTGCTGTAACCGAACTTCCACAAACAGTCGCAGCTTTCCATGCTTTGGTCGGTCTCGCTGCAGTCACAACTTCTCTAGCTTCTTACTGGTAACTTGATCACGTTGATAACCTTCATAAAATTGCATCATTCTTAGGAACTCTTATCGGAGGTATTACCTTCACAGGTTCAATTGCTGCTTTTATAAAACTAGCAGCCATCAAATTCACCTTTGATCTTCCTTTCAAACAGTATCTCAACAAGCCCTTGTCTCTTCTCAATACTATCGGTTTGTTGGCCCTAATCAGCTCAGAAAGCAACGTCTTGGGTTCAGTCATTCTCATTAATGCCGCTTTGACTTCTTTCGCCCTGGGCTGGAACATCACTAACTCAATAGGTGCTGCAGATATGCCCGTAGCCATCACTGTTTTGAACAGCTATTCAGGATGGGCTTTGTGCGCTGAAGGCTTCATGTTAGCCAACCCTATGTTGACTATCGTCGGCTCACTAATTGGTTCTTCAGGAGCCATTCTCTCATATATCATGTGCAAGGCTATGAACAGATCTTTGCAAAACGTCATCTTCGGTTCATGGACTACTGGAGCAGCTAAGGCCAAAACTACTTAACACAGATAACACATTTAAACCAATTCAGAACAAGTTGCTGAATTATTAGTCAATAGCAAGAACGTCGTCATTGTACCTGGATACGGTATGGCCGTCGCCCAGGCTCAATATGCAATTGCTGAACTCACCAGACAGCTAACTGAAAACGGAGTCAAAGTAAGATTCGCCATTCATCCTGTAGCTGGTCGTATGCCGGGACAAATGAACGTCTTGCTGGCCTAAGTCGGTATTCCTTACGATATCGTCAAGTAAATGTAAGAAATCAACGACGATTTCCCAGACGTTGATGTGGTCTTGATTGTTGGAGCCAATGATATTGTCAATTCGTCAGCCTTAGAAGATCCAGATAGTCCGATTGCAGGTATGCCAGTTTTGGAGGTCTGGAAATCCAAAACAGTTATCGTAAATAAGAGAACTATGGGTACTGGATATGCTGATATTGACAATCCTTTGTTCTTCAAATAAAATACTATGATGTTGCTCGGCGGTGGAAAAGATGTCTGCTAAAAAGTAAGAAATCATGTTGATGCCCATTACAAGAAATGAGCCACTATGATAATGTATCATAATCATAATATAAATTAAACATTAACTATATTTATCATTAAAAAAGTTTTATATTGATTCAAAGACTAAAAATATTTAATTTTTTGTTAACTTATAAATTAGTCTCTGATAATAAACATTATGCCATTTCGGTAAGTATTGTCAAAATAATTAATTATTTAACGAAATAAATTGTTGAGTGATAACGATAAATTCAGTTTAATAAATTCAAAATAAAAACACTCCATTCTTGATAAATTAAGCATTTCTTTTTTTTACTATATTGCTTTCATTTAATTATTTTGTTAATAATTATTATAATAATATCAAGATAATCATGAACAATATTAGAGCACTTTATTCTTGAGGAAAACATCGAACAATGATTTGGTGGCAATTGTTTGAGGGATCCATCCAGGTATTTTAATGTCCAAATTCTTCTGGGCTGCTCTTTGTGAGAACACCTATTAAAATTTATTAACCAAATCTTAATATTGTC
>Ga0194115_10003586_pt1 | contig 17356 bp, 22 predicted proteins | sample TA2MahsurfametaG_3_FD_148656 | JGI IMG/M metagenome (GOLD analysis project Ga0194115, IMG submission 148656) | Freshwater microbial communities from Lake Tanganyika, Tanzania - TA2015002 Mahale S4 surface | ecosystem: Environmental > Aquatic > Freshwater > Lake | place: Tanzania: Lake... | reverse complement strand
GCCACCCGCACGGGTCTGACCCAGGCCACGCTTGACCCCATCGCCAAGAACCTCAGCCAGAATCTTGGCCAGCTCGCGCTCCCACCCTGCACCCTTCACCCGTGCGGACCTACCCCCCATCTTCGATAGGCCCCCAAGCCCCGAGGGGCACGGCAGCGGTTCGCTTGAACCGATAGCCGCACCCCACGCATTGAAACAGTAACGCCCACTCACCGAACTTGAAGACCACGAACTCCCCTGCCCAGCACTCTGGGCAGGAGAGAACTTCGTGCGGTGTTACTTCTGCCACCGTTCCAGCACCTCGCCTTCGACGACGACAGGCACCTGCTTCAGCCACACCCGGCCTGCTTCCTCCATAATATGCCGCACCCTGGCCAAACTTTCCACCGCTGTTTCAACAGGCACCTCGATCAGGGCTTCGTCGTGAATGACGGCGACCACCTCGAACCCCTCGAAGTCGAGCATCGTCAGTGCCGTCTTCATAATGTCCGCACCCGTACCCTGCACCGGACTGTTCAGAGCTTCGCTGAAACCGTTGGCCTGCAGTGTCCGCTGGCGACCACTCAGTGTCCGCGAAACGTACGCACCCTTCTGCAAGCGCAGCGCATTGCCCACTTCCCGATGCCACGCAGCCAACCCACGGTACAACCCGAAGAACTTGGCCCGTGCGTCCTCAGCTTCGGCCTGGGTCATCTTGACTCCGTACTGGGCCTCGGCGTAGTCCCTGAACTTGGTGGCACCCATCCCGTAAAGCAGCCCGAAGTTCAGAGCCTTCGCCTTCTGCCGTGCCGTCTTGTCCACGTCCCCGGCACCCAATACCTTTGACGCCGTCAGACTGTGCAGGTCCAGGCCATCCTGATACGCCTGCAGCATCGCGGTGTCCCCGGTCAGCTCGGCAGCAATCCGCAGTTCGATCTGCGAGTAGTCGCAGTCGATGAAGACGTGTCCTTCCCGTGGCACGAAGCACTCACGAATCGCAGCCCCAGGCCCGCGTGCCGGGATCTGTTGCACGTTCGGTGCCCGGCAACTCATCCGGCCAGACTCGGCACCCATCTGATTCCAGTCCGGGTGGATCGTCGAACCCAGATCAAGCAATGGCCGAGTAAACGACGACGTCAGCTTCTGCAGCTTCTTGTACGCGAGCAGCGTTCCTGCTGCCGGATGATCGACCTTGGCCAACGTCTCGGCACGGGCATCAGGGATCGGGCACCCCGCAGCAGCGAACGCTCGCAACAACTGCGCCGGGCTGTTGAAGTTCACGGCCCCTAGAAGGCCCGTAAGGGTCTCTAGGTGTGCAACCATACTCTGCTCACAGTCAGCGTGCATCTGAGCCAGCCTGGGCGTGTCCAGACGCATCCCACGCAGTCTCATTCTGGCCACTGCCCCGACCGCTGCAAACTCCAGTTCCGCAGCAGCCAACAGACCCCGCTCGTGAAGCCGTCCAATCTGTTCGGCGGCGACCAGCCCCGTGGCCCACGCATCGTCGGCCCCGTACTGAATCTGCTCTTGGTTCATCTCGCCCACGACGAAGCCCGATGCACGCACGCTCTTGTCCAGCGTCATGCCTGCGTACTGCTCGGCCATCACGGCCAACGAAGTCTTGCCCTGCGCGTCCCCTGCGTACAGAAGGTGCTGGGCAATCTTGGTGTCGAACAACTGCCGCACGGTGAACCCAGGCCACAGCCTGTACAGGAACGCCAAGTCAAAGACAGCGTTCTGCATCACACAGACGTCCGCAGATTCGATGACCGCACGCAACGCATCCAACCCGACAGAAGTCAGTTGGCCCATCAAGGCCACCAAGACCCCACCCGGCCACGCCACCTGTATGGACACCAGGTCATCCGACCAGACCTTCAGTCCTGTCGTCTCCGTATCGACCGCCACCCACCTTGGATAGACCATCGACTTTATGTGACCAATCAACGCCTCGTCCGTTTCTGCGACAAGAAGGACTGGCCCGTCCATATCTAACAAACCTAACACATCTAACAGAAAGCCAAGCCCTCGCTCCTGGCCGCCATCGGCCACGTCAGCCGTGTTAGCTCTATATATATGTTTGTTTGTTAGAAACTCCCCCTCTTTTCCCTCTTCCTCCCTTCTAACATCTACCTGATCTATCGAATCTAACAAACCTAACACTCCCACATTGAGGGGGTACCCCCCATCTACGAGTGGCTCACTTGACTTGAGTCCAGATGGCTCATAGCTTTTTTCTGTTAGATTCGTTAGGTTTGTTAGATTGGCAGAGACGACTTCTTCTTGACCAGACATGGCCTTTCCCGTTTCTACGGCATAACTTGGCAACGAGTACATCCCTCGGCCCACCCGTACGACTGCTCCCGTCCCCACGAGACGGCTCAAAGTCATGTCCGCGACCCCTCTGGCAAGCAGTTGGCCACGGTCAGCACGGCCACCCAACTCGGCCAAGATGGCAGTCACTTCGCCACCGGCAAAGGCTTCCATCTCTCCTGCCCACGACCAGGCCATCCGTGACTTGTCGAGGCGCAGGGCATACGTCTCTTCGTCTATGTCTCGGCCCGTGACGTGTAGCTCGGCTTCGTCTGCCTTGCGTACCCGCTTCAGAACCCAAGTGGTATCGGCGACACCAGTCAGACCCAGCGACCCCGACACCTCGTCGAAGACGTCACCGCCAGTGGCGGCTGCCTTCTTCAGGTGGTGGATGCAGACGATGGCACACCGATGCTGAGTGGCCAGCCGTTGCAGCACGTCGAGCATGTCGGTGTCTTCTTGGTAGGCGTTGCCCTTGGATCGAGCAGCAGGTGGACGGAACCGGCCAAGCGTGTCGATGACGACCATCCGGCAGTCCGCGTTCTTGTCGAGGTACGCCTTGATGAAGTCCACGCCACCGTCCTGCATCCTGGGCAGTTCGCAGATCAGGTCCAGCCTGTCTGACGGACGACGACCCGACGTGAGCATCTGGACACGGCCTTGGAACCTCCGCCAGTTGTCTTCGAGGCCGACGTACAGGGCACGACCACCCTCCAGTTCGAAGTAGTCGAGGCCCTTGCGTCCCATCGTGACGTCCAGTGCCAAGCGCAGGGCCAACCACGACTTGCCCTGCTTGGGGCGACCAGCGAGGATGGCCAGCCCTTCAGGCAGGATGCCGGGCAGGATCCACCGCGTCTCGGGAATGTCCATCTCGTACAGGGTGGAAGCGTCCAGCATCCGCACACCCGTGATAAGCTCCTGCCGCGGTGCCGAGCCGGACAGCGCGGTGTAGTCGACCTCGCCCGGTGCGTAGCGCATCACGGAACGCACGATGGCCCGCAGTTCCCCCTCGCGCAGGGGCGGCGAGCAGGTCTTGTTGCGCTCCTGCAGGGCGGCAAGGATGACGGCTTCCCCTTCACCCCGCCTTCGCATCGTTCCGGCCAGCGACGTGAGCATGTTGTTGCGTCCACCAGAGACAATGACCTCGGGCAAGACGTCGGCCTTGGTCTGCGTGCCCTTACGCGAGGCGATCAGGGCGTCCAACCAGTCAGGTATCGTCAGCATCTCGTCGATGCCTTCAAGGACTTCGTAGCGGGCACCGCTGGCATGCAGGGATGGTGGGGCCACGATGTAGCCCCCATCTGCCTTGATATCGAGCCCACTCCTGAACGCAGGGATGTTTGGCACCCGTTCGCCGGGGTGTTGGTAGTAGTGATGGTACCCGCCGCTGCCGGTCTGGACGGTGTAGGTGTTGAGCCAGGCATCGCTCCACTCCTTGACCATCTCTTGCATTGACTCGTCGCCCTTGTGTCGCGGGTCGACGTCGAGGACGACCAGCCCGCTGATCTCGCCCGTGGCGATGCCGATGTTGGCGGTAGGTGTCTTGGTCCACCAGGCCCGAATCTTCTCAGGGTCGTGCGTGGCTGCGTTCAGCCCGTTGGTAGGGATAGGGTGCTTGCCTGCGTTGCGGCAGTCCTCGGACAGGCAGGTGCAGCGTCCGTTCTTGATGGTGTGTACGGGGAACACTGCCCAGCCACGGGCAGCATAAGAGAGTGCTTGTTCCAGCACGGTCGCTCCAATCTCAAAGGGTGGGGTTAAACGAAATCTTGAACCAGTGGTCCGAGCCTGCCCATGTACGGCAGGGCGTTCATCGTGTTGTAGTCGACCCATTCGACCGCGTCTTCGTAGGTCCAGTCTTCGTTGTCTTGGTACGCCTGGACAAGCAGGTCGTAATCGTAGATGGCCCGGTGGTCCTTCACGGCCACGATGGCCCCGTCCAAGTACTCTGGGTCCAGCAGCACCGTGTCGTCAACCATCAGGTCACCGAACTTACGCACTCCTGTTCTCACAGCGTCTGCTCCACGGTGATCCGGTTGATCTCGTCGAGCGCGTACCACTTGGGGTCGCCGATCTTCTCGCCAACGTCCGGCTTCGTCAGTTCCTGCACCATCAGACTGCTGTGCCCGGCACACATCACGAAGAACCACGGACCAGCGGTGCTGTCCTTAAGTTCGATATGAACGACCTGGCCAATCAGGTCGGCCAAGTCTTTCTTGTGACTGCGACCGCACCCGGTGCAGACCTCGTCGTCTTCCGGTTCTTCGCCGGCTTCAATGTCCGACACGCGGTCGTCCAGTTCCTTTAGCTTGACGGTCATCGTGGCCAGCATATCCGTGATGAGGCTCAGGGCTTCATTCACTTCGTTCTTCTTCACTGTGGGCGTCCTTTCAATACAAAGCAGGCGATATGCCTTCCGGTTCCTTTACCTTGGCTGTTGTCTTCGGTGGCCAACCACTTCACGTCGCCAAGATTCCTAACCTGCGCTCCCGCCGAAAGAAGCATCAGAATCCACTTGTCCACCGGGTAGACCAGAACAACATCTTTGCCTTTGCCCTGTTCCTCGATGGCTTTTCTTACCCACGCAGTCGGCCCCTTCTTCTTTCCTTCGTGCCAGATTGAGCCGAATGGCGGGTTGACGTAGTTGATGGTTCCCCACTCTCCCGTCAGGCCGTCCCAGTCGTCGGGTTTTGGGTATGGGCACGGGTCAAAGGTGAAGCCAAACTCATTGTTGAGAGGGGCATAAACCTCTGGTGGAGTAAGCCAGTAGTGCTTTCCGTCTCCTCCGTTGCCCCGGTGAAACTTGTTGTCCTCCGGGTTCACTGATGCCTCCTGGCGTGGTAGTAGTCCACCTCTGCCTTGGCCACTTCGGCCAGGACAGTAGGGGTCGGGCTGTTCAGCGCCTCGGCCAGCAGGACGATCAGCTTCTCAGCTTGGTCGGCGACGTTCCTGTAGTGTGCAATCTGCAGCCTGTACGATTCAAGCAGATCGTTGCGGTGTTTGATGTGGTCGACGATACCCATTAGTCGTTGTCCTTGTTGTGTGAGTCTTCGTAGCAGCCAATGCTGCAGAAGTCTCTGCTCCATTCATACATGCCGCCGAAGGCTTCAAACGGCCTCTCACAGTTGGCGCAGTAGTTCATACCCTCACCACCTTGTAACCCTCCTCGGTTCGGTAGGCATTGAACCTGGCATTGCACTGGTGCGACAGGTTCTCGTCGAACAGGTCGTACACCACCGGCTCCAGCTTGTTAGGAAACTTGCGGATGGCTCGGCCTACCCGCTGCAAGGCGCGAGCCGTGGACCTGCCGCCACCGGCCAGGATGACGGTATCCAGCATCGGCAGGTCCAGCCCTTCGTCGGCCACGGTGGTGGCCACGATGACGTCGATGGCACCCGCCTTGGCTAGGTTCAGTTTGTCCTGTCTCACGGCCCCCGATTCCTTGCCGGTCAGACTGACAGCCACCAACTGCCTCGGGCGCAGGGCTTTCATCAGCAAGTCGACGTGCTTCAGTTGTCGCACGATGATGAGTTGCAGCTTCCTGCCCTGCTTCTTGTTCTGGTGCGCCAGCTTGCCGATGAAACGGTTGCGCTCTGGGTTCTCAACAATCTGCAGCTTGTACAGGGTCGGGTAGTCGGCGTCGTCGAGGTCGGGTTCCTTTTCGATCTCGATGCACTTGATCTCGGGGGCCATCAAGTGGCCCATCTCAATCAGTTGGCTGGCGCTGACTTGGTAGATCACTTGGCCCAGCACGCCCTCCATGTCGAGGTCTTTGCCGTCGTCACGCCACGGCGTGGCCGACAGGCCGAGGACGTAGCTGGCGTGCTTCAAGTCTTTGACGATGGTTTGCATTGTCTCGCAGGCCGCGTGCTGGCACTCGTCGATGATGATGACTTCCCGGTTCAGAATGTCTGGGCGCATCGTCGTGATCATGTGGCCGAGGCTGTTGGATGGACCGTAGTCTTCCGTCTTGCCTTCGTCTGCCGCCACCTCGTACGGCACACCCAGCAGGTTGCAGGTTGTCTGCATCGTGGCTACCAGGAACCTCCCAGGAATGTACTGGCCATCTCCCAGCATCCCGACTTCCTTTGGATCGAGCAGGGTCTTGAAACGCTCGACGGCTTGGTACATAAGGTCTTTGGTGTGGACCAAGAAGATGGACGGGCGGTCCAACGCGTCGATGACGCCCGCCGCCACGTTGGTCTTGCCCGCGCCGGTCGCCAACTGCAGGATCCCGCGCACGTTCTCTAGCGCAGCGTAGACGGCATCCTGCTGGTAGTCCCGCAAGGTCTTGTAGACTGCCTTGTTCTTGTAGCCCGGAGGCTTGGGGAGGCGGTTGTCGATGACGACCTCCTCCCCCTTGCCCTCGAACCACTCGGCCACCCGTGCGACGAGCCCCACAGGGAACTCGCCGCGCCGGGTGAGCAGTCGTACACGACCATCCCACCGCTTGCGCTTGAACGCGTCGTTGAACTGATAGCCTGGGGCCATGTAGCTCAGGTAGGCGTCAAGCGCAGCATGGTCGTAGTCGCCCGTCAGACGGGCGGCGCTGGGATGAATCGTGATGACCATTGTCTACTGCCTGTAGATCGGACGACGGGCAGCAGGCTTGGCCGCAACAGGTGCAGGGGCGGGTTCCGGTGCGGGCGCAGGGGCAGGCTCTGCCTCTTCGCCCAGGCCCGATCCGCTTAGGTCAAACGACCCGGCCTTGATGGCCTTGTGCAGTTCGTACGCCTGCTGCTGCGTCTCCGCAGGTACCACGTCACCGAGGATCAGTTCGGGGATGTAGTAGACCCGGCTTCCCTTCTTCTGTTCAACCAGCTTCATTGAGAAGAAGCGAACGAAGGGGGGCCGCGCCATTCGGCGGAAGTTGTTGTTGAAGAAGTCCCGCACAGGGCGCAGGCTGCTCTTGGTCCCCGTGAAGATGAAGCCCGGCCCATCCATCTGCATGACGTAGATGCTGGCCGTCTCTTGGCAGGTGGGCGGCGTGGACTTGCCGTTCACCTTCGGACCCCACTGGCTGTTCGGGCAGGCGGCGCAGGGACCAGCGTAGGCGCCGTTGGCATCAGGGGTGATGCCGTTGTCGCTTCCGCACAGCCGGGTGCCGCTTCCAATCTCGCTGTTAGGATCCCACATCAGCCGACCCGAACGGACCTCGACGGCCACCAGGTCGTGCAGTTCCTCATGCTCCTCGTCAAAGCCGTCTTCGCCGGGAATGACGAACACGCCCTTGTCGTGGTTGATCTTGGCCCGGTTCATCTTGTTGCTCGCCTGCAGCGTGCCGAACCAGTCCTCGTTGCCATCCAACTGGATAGCCAGTTCGCCTCCGTTACGCTTCGACAGTTCCATTTTCCTCACCTTTCTTGGTTTGCTCGAACGCCTCAAGGACGTCGAGGATCGCTGCGCCACACTGGATCAACGCCAGCTTGTACTGCCTCAACTGCTTATCCCGCAGGGGTACGTTGAAGGTTTGGTTGTATGCCTGATTCAGAAAACCAGACGCCTCGCCAATCAGACGCATCATTTCGAGGTGGTACTGGGCAACCGGCGCAGGGTTGCCCATAGGGTTACGGTGTGCCTCAAGTAGAGAGAGTAGTTCCGCTCTGTCCCTCGGGAACTTTGCCGAATCTTGCATGTGCTTCCTCTCTCTGCGTATTGTCCATCTGCAACAACAACCGCCATCCCGTCCGCATCAGGCTGCTCAGGGTAGTGAACTGCCCGTTTCGCCTCATCTCGTACGCTGTCTGCTCGACGTCGCGCACCAGATCAGGCTCCGCGTAGAGCGTGACCTTCTTCACCTTCCCTCCCTTCTGGCGGCTTCACAGGCCGACCGCACGCCGCAGAAGCGGCACTCGTCAATCTCGTCGTACTCAGGCAGAGTGCCGTACTCGACGTGTTCCAGCATCTGCTTGGCCTTGTCTTCGTACGCCTGAGCCAGGTCCGCGTCAACTTTAAATCGCCACGCCTTGACCCACTCGGCATCGCCCTTCCACCCGGTGGTCTTGCGCTGCTCGTCGGTCAGGCGACCGTTCTTGTTGACGTACACGACGGCCCCAAAGTCGCAGCCCGCACGGATGGCGTACCAGTTGCACTGCATCTGATGCTCCCACTTCGGGCCGTCCTTCACGATCTGAATGAAGCCATCGGCGTGGATCGTCTTGAAGTCCACCACCAAGTTGCCCATCCTGGCGTCGCTGTGCCCGATGACGAACGGCGTTTCCCACCGTTCCTCGCAGGCTGCATCCAGCTTGGCTTGGATAAGTTCGTGGACGGCGTGGCCAACCTTGAACGCAAGCAGCGCACGGGCAGGCAGAGCCTCGCGTGGCGTGGTCTTGGCCTGCTCCAGAACCAGAGCGCGGATGCAGCGGTGCAGTTGGCTGGCGCTGGCCTTGGCCCGCATACGCGGCGGCCCTGCGCTGGCCACGATGGCCTCGATGATGGTCTTCTCAAGACCGCTGTCGGGTGCAGTAATCACCGACGAACCACCACGACGGCTTGCTTGTCGATTTCGCAACCAGGCACGGCCACACCGGCCTGCAGGTCGGCCAGAACCTTGGCCTCGTCCAACATCCAGTAGGCGTTGGGGATGAGATTGGGGTCGGTTACCTTCAGCACGGTCTTGTACCGGGTCGACAGACCAGCCGTCTTGTCGGTCGTGACCACTGCGTCGGCCTGCAGCCCGAGGGCTTCCTGCGCCTTGCGCTGCTCGGCCTGGGCACGGTCGGCCAGTTCCTTCTGCAGCCGTTCGTAAGTAAACAGTTGGTCCTTCATGTGCAGCTTCACGCCGTCAAGCTGGGCTTTGCTCGGCTTGAACATGGCGTCGATGGCCTTCTTGGCCTTGTCCAGCGGAACGCTGAACTGCTTGCGAAGCGCCTCCAGTTCGTCGTACAGGTCGGCAGCAGCCTTGACCTTGGCGACAACGCGGATGGCGTCCTCTTTGTTGACGACGATCTCTTCGATGCCGTCTGCGTACATAGCTTCGGCCTCGCCAACAAACTCCTTGAGAGCGTCGTTGGCTTGGGCCAAAATGGGGGCAATGGGTTCCAGAAGTTCCAAGTCGTTCAAGCGTCGTTCCTCCTTGAAGTCGAACATAGATGACGTCATGACGTCACGTCAAGGGGGTAGCCTCGACTTTCAGTGTTTGGTCTGCGGAACATTCCTGAGCCAGGCGCACTCGCACTGCAGGGACTGCAACCTCCATGGCGTCCCAGGCCAGCCGTGCGAGCGTTGCAAAAAAGTTCTCAAGACGTCTTGCATCTACAACCCGTAGCTGGTACAACTTTCTTGTCGTCTTGAGGTGCTTGTCTCCCTCGGCGACACCGCCCCTCGCCAGGGCACCCAAGACCCGCCGCCCCATTTCGGCGGGTCTTGTGTTATCTTGATGACGTCCGACGAACTGTGTCCCTGCCGACGATTCCAACTATCAGGGCGGGCGCGGTAAGCCGCAGAGAAGGACGATGAACCCCCTGCCGAGCCGTTAGGCACAGGAATCGGCAGAGGGTTTACTTCTTGACCTTGGGCTTCAGCGTCTGCTTGGCCTTGTTGGCCTGAGCCAGGATCTTCTTCAGGTCGGCCTCGCTGCTGGGCATCGGGTAGTCCCACCGCTTGAACTGCATTGCAGCCGGGGTAGGGTTGCCGTTCTTGTCCTTCAGCGGGTGGTTGGCCGTCAGCGCCTGCTGGGCCTTCCTGGCCCCGAACTTGGCTCGGTCGTACTTGTCCTTGCTGCCTGCCTTGGCCACGTCCTTGACCGGCTTACGCACGCTGCCACCAGCCGCGTTATGCTCGGCCATCTTCTTGGTAGTGGCTTTATCGTAGCTGGCGTACTTCTGCGCTGGGGTCTTCTTCACTTCTTGCGGGCCTTTCCAGCCTTGGACAATGCGATGGCCACGGCCTGCTTCTGGGGCTTACCGGCCTTCACCATCTCGCTGATGTTGGCTGATACGACCTTGTCGGACTTGCCCTTCTTAAGTGGCATTGATGGCTTCCTCCATCGTGTTGGGGTTGTCAGCGACAACAACCTCGGGTGCGGGAGCCGCAACCGGCTCGACGACCTCGTAGAAAGAACCGACCTGGAACTTGCCAACCTCCGCAGTCGGCACAGTCAGCGTCAGGACCGTGGCGTACGGGGGCAGGACGTCCTCAAATGACACGCGCAGCGTGCCGGGCTGCTGGTCGTGGCCCTTGCCGATACCGGTGCAGATGACCTTCACTTCATCTTCTTTCTAATCTTCGCGGCCTTCTCGGCCACGTTCTTTGGTTGGGCAACAAACTGCTTGCCCTCAGCGGTGCCCTGCTTCTTGGCCGCATTAGTCGCTGCCTTCTCGCTCTCGCTAAGCTTAGACCAGACCTTCTTCGGCAAATAGCGGCCTTCGCCTTCCTGCTTCTTGCTGCTGTAGCCCCAGTCTTCCTTGCCCCACTTGGACAGCTTGTTGTCCTTGGACTTGGCCCCGACGTAGCCGCCGCCCTGCTTCTTGTACATTTGAGTGGCTAGCTGCATGGCGCGGGCGCTGTGCTTGCCGCCCATCTTGGCCTTGGCCGCCGCCTTGCTCTTTTCCCAGAGCGCAGGGTTGGTCTTCTTAGCTGTTCCGGCCATCGGCCTTCCTCGATAGTTGCCAAGCCCCCACCGCCGCCAGGAACGCTGCCAACCCTTCGGTCAGGTGCTGGCCAACCACCGCAACGTCGACCGCCTGAACGTCGCCTGCAGCCGCCGCAGACGCGAACGACGAAGCGATGGCCAGCACAGCCGCAAGCACACGCACGCCGGGCCCGGCAGACGGCCCGACCGGCGACTTCTTCACCGCCTCGGTGGCGGCAGCCACTACCACGCCCTGCACGGCGGGCTGCTGCACCAGCCACATCAGACCCTGAACGATGGCTTCCATCAGACCTTACCCCCGGCCAGTTTGATCCGGGCTCGCAGCGACAGAGGCAGCGGAACGTACTGGCCGTTCGCCTTCTCAAGCCACACCGCAGGCGCGCCAACGTGGGGCCGAATGTCGACGTGGACGATGCCCTTGGTTTCGTACAACCCGATACCGCCCACCTCGGGCAGCTTGGACAGGAAGGCTGCAGCCTTGATTTGCTCGGGTATGCCGCCGACTGCAATATCCGCTGCCATTCCAGTGGTGTGCAGGCTGTTCTTGCTGCCGCCTATCTTGGCGTTGTGCTTCCGCGAGCGAAAGCCCGAGGTAATCTTCAGCGGCTTGCCAAGATGCGTGCGAAGAGGCTCTAAGACCTCCTCGCACAACTGCATCAGATAGTTGACGACGACCCCGCTTGGCTTCTCGGGATCCTCTGGGTTCACGAATTCGTGGAACTGAAAGTTCTCGGACAACTTCACGGACGGGTACTCCCGAAGTGGGCCGCGAGCCACCCGCTGGCGCTGGCCAGGATGGCGGTCAGAACCCGATCAAACACACCGTTGCTGACTTTCGTGCGAATAACCTCAAGCGCCATTAGGCGCTTGTCAATATCGCGCACTTGTTCCAACAGGCCAATAGACTTGGTGGTGCCAAGAACGGCCTCGTGAACCTCGCGCAGGATGCGTTCTTGTTCGGGCGTCACTTCTTCTTTACAACCTTTTTCTTAGGAGGAACCGGCTTCTTGGCAGGAGCCACGATGCCAAGTTCCATCATCTTGTTGCGCTTTGAGTCCTTGGCTTCGGCGTTGCCGTAGCCCTTCTTCATACCGCCCTTCATCATTGCGCCCTTGGCCTTGCCGTACATGGGGAAATCTCCTTCTGTGCTATCTTACGACGACTTCTCTTTTAGTTCACTTACTTTTCCTTCTCGCACAAGTTCTTTGATCAGTTTGAGACGAGCTATCTTTCGTTCCCTACGAACGATGCGCTCAATAATCTCTTGCTTTCTGTCGTTGCTCAGTCGAGCGTAACCAGGACGCTCCATAATGGCCGACAGCCGAGTCTTGATTCTGGGGCCGGCCAGTTCAATCAAACGGTTGACCTGGTCGTCTTCCAGTTCGTAGTCCTTGTTGCGGATGCGGATCGACTTGTTCGGCTTGCCAGGGATGTATTCGAGGTTCTGGAGTTCGCCGTACACGGGATCCTTTGCAACCTGGCCTTGGAAGCCGGGGATCAAGAACCTGCCGATCTTGTTGGCCACCGTGTCTTCGCCTTCGCTCAGTTCGCGCAGTTCGCCCAGAGGTTTGCGCTGTGGGCCGACGGAAGAACGAACACCGGGGACACGCTGGGCCAGCGCCTCGACCACGTTGTCGACTTCCTTGATCGTGGGGTCAAACGTACGGGCCACTGCGTTTGCCGCGTTAGGAACAAGCGGTGCCATCAACGAGTAGAAGACCTGATCAGCGTACCGCTCGGAATCAATGATGGCTTTGTTCAGGTTGGTGATACCCGTGATCATCGTCTGGTCGAAGATGTTCTTGGACACCGACTGGATCAGCTTGAAGAACGCACCTTGCAGGGCCTTTCCTGTGTTGTCTTCCTTCATCGCCTCATCAATGAGTTCGTTCATGTCTGCCGCAATACCCATGGTCAAACCCCACGGGGCATAGCGGTTGTACTGCACCAGAGTGTCGCCAATCTTGATGGTGTAGGCGCGGTTGCCGGCGGCTTCCCACGCTTTGCGCTCGTCAGGGTCAGACGGCCCAGACCCTATAACGATGCCTTCCTTGGCCAGCGTAAGGGCCATAATGCTGACGCCCGTGCCGAGCCACATCCTAGCTACTGCTTCGTCTCTCTTGGCCCCGCCAGCCTTGATTGCCGCCTTAATGGTTGGATCAAGGTAGGCAGCAAGCGACCTGTCCGTCATGTACCGAATGATGTTTACCGGGGTGCGGATGAAGGGGACGATGAAAGCCATTTCAGGGTACTTGCGGCGATATTGAATGGCGAGGTTTGCAAGTCCTTCCAATCGGCCAGGTCGATCCAGGTCGTTCGTAAACGTCTGATACTGAGCCTTGGCGATGGCCTGATCCCGAATGTCCTCGGGAATGTCGAACACGCCCCTCATGTGGTCGTCAACGTACTGGCGAGCGTCAGCCGACGACATGCCCTGCTGCTTGCCCCTGCGGTACAGCAGGCTCCTCATCGCGGCATCCCGGTTGATGAACTGGAAGAACTGATCGCCTGCCAGCAGCAGGCGGCTGGGGATACGGACGAATTTGCCCAGTCTGCCCTCGATAGCACCGCCTGTGTAAGAGTCAGTCGGCATGTTGTTCAGGATGGACTGCTCGATCCTGAACGCTGTCTTCGCAAATTCAAGTGCGGACGACGCACCGTAGACAAGACCCTTCAACGTCTCGGCCACCTCGCCGAAGTACACCCGGTCCTGGCCACGGCCAAACACGGCAGCGATAGCCGTCTCAGGAATGAGCATCGCCGTGACGGCAGCGTTCGACACGACGTTGGCAATCTGGGTTGTGGGGGCCGACAGGTTGCTGTTGATCCAGTACTCGACCAGCTTGTCGACGTTCTTGGCCAGCAACCCTTGTGCCGCACGGCCAACCTGGGCGGCACTCGTCGAGTTGGCAATCAGCGCAGCCATCTCGTCGGCCAGCATATTGGTGCCGTCAGCCTTGAACTGCTTGATGGCCTGCTGCACGACACGCCGTTGCTCGGCAGTATCGCTGATCCGGTTGATCATCTTGATGGCGTTCAAGCCCCGACCCAGCGTGGCACGCACACCAAAGATAGCTTCGTTGGCTTCATTGAAACGGTCGGCCAGACGGAACAGGTTTACCCGGTCGACGTCCGTTCCTTGACCAGACGCAATCTTGGTGGCGACTTCTTGCATCGCCTTGACCAGTCCTTCCTGTGCGTTGTACAGGGCGAACACCCGAGGGGCCACTTCCTTCGGGTTATACGTCTTGCTCATCAGGATGCTCTCGTCAATGCCCAGTGAGCGGGCCATACTTGCAGCCTCATCCCACGTCTGCCTGCGCTGCATCCTGGCCGCGTCGAGGTTGCCCTCGTTCTCTTGCATCAGCTTCATCATCAGCCCGTCGCCGCTCATCTGGTCCAAGTAGTTCTGGACGTCAGATCCTGCGACGTAGAACAGTTCCTTGCCGCTTGCCGTCACTGCGGTAGGCACCAGTTCCCGGTTGATGCTGGCCAGTCGCTGGCCCTCGCTGATGGCCTGGTCCATCGCAAACACGGAGTCATTCTCTGCGTCGACCAACGTCTGATTCTTGAACTCAGGCTTCCTTAGCTGGCGCTGCCGAACCGTGCCAACCTGCGGCTCACGCGGCTCAATGAAGCCAGGAACCCGTTGCTTGACGGGTTCCAGCGTCTTGACCAGCTTGGTCGTAATGTCGCAGTCGGGTGTGTGCATCAGTCCTTACACGGGTTGTTGATGACTTCGGGGTTGCCGTCGTCGTCCAACTTCACGATACGCTTCGTGCCCTTCTTCGGGGTAGTCATTTTGTCGATGGGCTTGGCCAAGTCGACGTCCTTCGACAGACCCAACGCCTCGCGGTTCTTGGCTTGTTCGCGGTACCTGGTGCCCGAAGGCAGGTTGCTGGATCCGTTGAGCAGTGCCTCGTGCCATTCCTTTGGAAAGGCATCAAGGTTGTCTTCAATGAAGTCTGAGTACAGCGGCTTGAACGAATCAGGCAGGAACAGGTTGAGGTTGTGTACCAAGTTTTCCGCTTCCATTGAGGCGGATGAACGAGGGCCAAGCCAGTTTTTGGTGGTTCCCTTCCATACCTTGAATATGTCGTCGCCAAGTGCCTTTGCCAACATGCCTTGCATGAGGTTGGCACCATAGATTTCTTGGAGGACTTTCTTGCCGTCCGTGTCCGTGCTAAGTATGTCTGCTGCTTGCTTGACCAAGTCACGAGCGGCTTGCTGATAGCCTTTCATGACTTCGTCTGAACGAATACCATCCTCTCCGAAGTAGCGCAGCATTGCTTTCATCATCTGCGGTGCATCTTCCAACTCAGGAAGTTTCATCATGGAGTTGTACGAAATCGTAAATCGGTCGATGGCTTGCGTGCCCAAGTCTTCAATGTCTTTCGGCAGCTTTACTTCTTCCAACAACGGCTCGAACTGTTTACGCAACTCCACTTGTTCAGGGGTCAGTTCAACAGGGCGCTCCTTCTGAAGTATCTGCTCCCTGGTACCGCCGCGAAGTTGCTTGCTCATAGCCGCCTGCGCCGTGATGATCTTCTTAGGCAGCGACACCAGCTTCTTGTTGTATTCCTTGAACAACTTTCCTTCAAATGGCGTGAGCGTCTTACCGCTAAGTTCCGCCTGCTTCTTCTTGACGAAGTCCAGTTCGGTCTCCAAAGCAAGCAACGCTTTTTCAGTGTTCGTCAGCGGACCACGATCTTTCTCAACCGTACTCAGTACGTCTTCGAGAGTGTTCTTGAGTTCGTCCTGCAAGTCCTTGAGGCGTGCTACTTCGGCTTGCTTTTCTGCTTTCTTGGCCGCAGCAGCTAATGCCTTGGCACTCTTAGGTCGTCCAGGCTCCTTCGCGGCAGGCTCCTTCGCGGCAGGTTCCTTGGCGGCAGGCTCCTTGGCGGCAGGCTCCTTGGCGGCAGGCTCCTTGGCGGCAGGCTCCTTGGCGGCAGCTTTCTTCTGTGCTGCTTCCGCTTTCTTAGCCTCTGCCTTTTTCTTGGCAAGTTGCTTGGCTTCTAGTTCATCCTGATACGCTTTGTTCGCTCGCGTTTTTTCTTCCGTCTTGACGTTGAACAGTTCCTCATCCAGACGGTTGAGCTCATCCATTTCACGGTCAACTGCCTTCTGAAGTACGGAAAGTCGTTCTTCATCTGGTCCTTTAGAACCCGTATACGCCACCTGTGCTTTGTTTTCCAGAATCTGAAGCGTAGCTTCCTTTTTTTCAATCTGCTTTGCCAACTGCCTTGCTTTGGCGTCGAGTTCTTCGTCGGTCATACCTTTGAAGGACTTCGCCGGTTCAGGTGTTTTCACGGGCTCGCCCGTCTTCGCCTGCTCTGTTGTTGAAGGGGTTTCAGGCTCCCCTGCCTTAGGGGACGGTGCGCCCTTCTTGCCTCCAGGCTTTCCACCGCTAGGTGGTTTGCGAGGAAGAAGACGGCCTTGTGCGGTACCAAACGGGAACACAAGACCCGTTTCCTGGGTGCGCTGTTGTGCAAGGTTTCTGATGTTGTTGATGAACGCGTCGTCTACGCCAACTTTTTCTGCTTCGCTGATGGCGCTCATAAACGAGCGACTGAGCGCGGCTACTTCATCGGGGCTGGTGGCTGCCGTGATCTGCCTGTACAAGTTGACCAAACGGTCACGAGCAACGAGCTTGTCGTCTGCACTCACTAGGGGGCCACGAGGCTCTAGTTCGGAACCAATGGCACGCTTTCTGGTACTAGGTGATGGGCCTTTGTACTGGTCAATCAGACCCTTCTCTTGGATACGTCTGCCCGCAAGAGTAACAACCCTCTCTACCAAGTCACTTGGAACACCTGCTTCTTCTGCAGCACGGGCAATATCAAGGAATCTACGGGCATAAGCAGCGCGGAACTCCGCACCGCTAGGCCCACCGGCTTCCTTGGGAAACCCTCGTACCAAACTTCTGTACGCTTCCAGCAAACCTTCTCGTGCGCGGGTTACACGGTCAGAACTTACTTCACCAGTACGAACCAGATCGAGTGCTTCCAGGTTTGCCTCTAGCTCGTCAGAAACCTGCTGTGCCGCCGATTTCTTACTAGGTTTCGGCCCCTTGTACTGGTCAATCAAACCCTTGTCCTGCAGACGCTTACCGGCCAGTTCGACAATCCGTTCCACAAACTGCTTGGGCACACCGGCTTGCTCTGCTGCACCCGCAATGTCCAAGAACCGTCGACCGTACGCGGCACGGAACTCCGCGCCACTCGGCCCACCAACCTCCTTGGGGAACCCGCGTACCAAGTTCTTGAACGCATCCAACAGACCCTGCCGCGCTCGGTCGACTTGGCCAACCGTGGCTACATCACCGGTAGGAATCAAACCTTCGATCTGTGCAAGTGCTGCTCTTTCTTCCGGCGTCTCGACCTGCTGACCAGGCTGCAACGGAGCCTGCGTGGGCTCGGGTACGCCCTGCTGCACACGCTGCAAACGCTCAATGACGTCTGCCTGCTCTGC
>Ga0194115_10003585_pt1 | contig 17358 bp, 9 predicted proteins | sample TA2MahsurfametaG_3_FD_148656 | JGI IMG/M metagenome (GOLD analysis project Ga0194115, IMG submission 148656) | Freshwater microbial communities from Lake Tanganyika, Tanzania - TA2015002 Mahale S4 surface | ecosystem: Environmental > Aquatic > Freshwater > Lake | place: Tanzania: Lake Tanganyika... | reverse complement strand
TCTACGACCACAACGGAACAATCATCAAATAGTCCACCCTTGGTCTCATGCAGATATACAACAATCAAACTAATACAACTAATACCACAAACACAACAAATATCACTGTGAACTACCCTATAAGGCTGGCATACATAAACCAGTTCAGCACGTGGTCGACGGCTGCAGGGATTGCTAAATCGATGGGGATTCCAGGTTACTCAAATCACACTTACAACTACTTCTGTATAGCATTTTGGACCTGCTCTCAAGGACCTCTCGACATAGCTAAGTTCTGGAACGACCCAAAAACGTATATGGGTACTTTGTTCGGAAACACAAACGATGAAATAAGGACGACGATGCTGAAGAAATACCACGACGCAGGAATAAAAGTGATGATAAGTGCGTTTGGGGCCACAGAGAAACCAACTACAGCTGGGGCGAATGCCAACGAGTGTGCTAACAGACTGGCAGACTATGTCGTAGCAAACAAACTGGACGGAGTAGACCTCGATTATGAAGACACCCAGGCTTTTAAGGCTCAGACTGGATAGAACTGGCTCATCACATTTACCACAGTCCTCAGAGCAAGACTTCCCAACGCGATCATTACTCACGCCCCTCAAGCTCCCTATTTTGGAGGGACTGTTCACTATCCAAACAATGCTTACATCAAAGTCGAGCAAACTGTTGGCTCAATGATTCAGTTCTATAATGTTCAGTTCTACAACCAAGCAGACACCTCCTACAACACGAGTCAAAAGCTCTTTAACGTGTCAGGAGGTTGGTCAAGCGGTACATCGGTCAACTAAATTATCGCAAAGGGAATCCCAGCGCATAAGATAGTCATCGGAAAAGGTGCAACAACTTCGAGCGCTTAAGCTTCGTCTTACATGAGCCCTCAACAGCTCAACCAAGCTATCCTCGACAACTATCCCTTCAACGGATGGAAGACTGGTGTCATGTACTGGTAGTTCCTCTACGACCACAACGGAACAATCATCAAATAGTCCACCCTTGGTCTCATGCAGATATACAACAATCAAACTAACAATACCAATAACACTACATATAAGTCTTTGAGGATCGCATATGTTATAAAAATGATGGGCACAAAAAATGCAACCATTTTCGCTAAATCTCTAGCAGTTCCTGGATTTGCCCCATAGTCCCCATATAATCGAATTGTATTGGGATTTTGGACATCAACTAAAGGTAGATTTTCAGCTTGTTTAGCATGGGATAATCCAATTCAATATCTTGGCACGAAATCAATATTTGGGGCAGACAATAATGCGATCAGAAATAATCTTTTACTAAAGTATCGCTAAAAAGGAATCAAATTATTTATGGGCCTATTTAGCACCAACGAAAATCCTATATCTCTTAAACTTGACCCCAACACTACTGCAATTAACTTGGTGAATTATTTGAATGGAAAAGGCTACGACGGAATCGACGTTAATATCCGAGACAACAATGCCTTTAAAGCTGGTACAGCAGAAGCTTGGCTGATTTCCTTCACTAGAAAAGTGAAGTAGTTACTCCCATCATTAATTGTAACTCACTCTCCTCTTTCTGGGTACTTTACTAGCAGTAATAAAGGCGGAGGATACATAAAGATCAATCAATAATTATCTTCGCTTGTCTAGCTCTACTCTGTTATGTATTGCAATCAGGCAAGGACTTATATCAGCAATACAACAGCTTCTGTCTTCAATGTCTCAACTAATTTACTCAACGTTTCCGTCAATCAACTAGTAGCCAGAGGAATACCAATTGAGAAGATCGTAATTGGTAAGCCCGCGACATTAACGGACGATACTTCCAAAGTTCAATACATAGGCCCTTCAGTTTTAGGTCAAGGACTATCGGCTCAATACCTCTTCAAAAATCATACCCAAGGTGTTCTTGTTTGGCAATACTCATCTGATCCCAACGGAACTATAATCAAATCAATAATGAGCCCTTTGAATCAGACTCTCAACGGCAAGCTAGTATGATAAACATAATCTGAAATATTCTATTTTATAAAAAGTTATATCATATATTTTGTCTTTAAAAGTAAAGCTATAATTTAGATTATCCATATTTCAATAATATTTCTTTTATATAATAAAGATTACAAATCCTATCTTGGCTTCATAATAAATCAATAATAAATATCTTTTCAAATGCAGGACAACGCAGAAAATTACGATTTGACCATAAACATCTAAGCTACAGAAATCGATCACAAATACTTCATCAATCCAATTATTTAAGTCAATAGTTAGTTGAAGTCCAAATTGGTTAGAAAATCATAAATAATATTTGTCCTTTAATTAAGATCAGGAGTAGATTAAATCAAATTGAAACATATACAGAACTGTCTTTTAGAATCATGTGAATAAATAATGGATCAATAATTGAAAGGTATTACGTTTGTAATCAACAGAAAGACCTACCATGTCACGAACCCAACTTTTAACGCAGTAAAGTAGATCATTTTGAATATCTTGAAAGTTAGTTAAGAAGATGACTATTGTGAGACTCTGAGAGAAGTAAGACACGCAGTTGAGAAAGTAGCCGATAGACTTCACTAAACAAACATTTCTCTTATATTTCTGATGACCTACGTTTAAATCGATCATAGTTTAGGAGTTAAAAAAAGAAGTTACATCGATCACTTAAACTAGCATTCTGAGAAGTGCACGGATGAAGTTCAAAGGCTTTCTAAAACTATCAAAAAATATACAGAAGAATGTAAAACTTTCATAATCAGTCTTGACAAATAAGGCTTAGAGGCTTAAAATTATAGCATGGCTGACACTCAGCTGATGAATCAGATCAACCTCATGGTCGGAAGATACGGAAGTATCATTAAAAGGAATAATAGTTTGATCCAATTGAAATAAGCCTTTCAGTAAATCACTGCAATTCTTTTAACATAGATCTACTCCTTAGCCCTTTCACTTCCTTTGCAGCAGCCCACAAAATAAAAACCTAATTTTTAAATGATTCTTTACTGCAGTGATTTCAAGAGCTTTCAAAATAATAAATACACTTTTGTGAGGAAGTAACTGCTAAATATCTAAAGAATTATGAGCAAATAATAAATTGTGATTGGTAAAATCGACTATTTAAAGGAGAAAATCGGTGAGATTACTTCTAAATTGAACGTGTAAATGAAATAATTTGATTAAATTTAGGAGCTAGAAATGAGAATGCTTATGTATAACGAATAGACCTCTCAGATAAACTGGACTCTGTCAAACTAAATAGTTAGCTACAAGCTGAAATTCTAACTGAATAAGCCTTACTGGGTTATGAATATTAATTAAAAACTGCTTCATGAGCTGAAAGAACAAATAGATATGATTTATTAATTCAGTAAACAGTTTTACGAAGAAATCATGAAATCAGATAAATATGCGAATAGACATCGTCTTTTTGATCTTTACAGCAACTTGAAGCGAAACATCGATTTAATTCAGTAAATTTTAATGAGTATATTCAAGAAAAAAATAGGAGGATACGAAATAGGACAGTTGTCTCAGGCTTTGAACTTTGGCTCAATCAAAAACGCCTTAAAAAATAAATTGATAAGAAGAATCAATGGAAATCCTTACCTACTCGATCAAGTTTATAAAAATGTTAAGCAGATAGTTGATGGTGGAACTATAGACTACTTACTTCTTTAGTCTTAGAGCCAGTAATTGCGATATAACTTGGGTAACTGCATTGTTTCAGATTATAACTTTGTAAAATCTATGAAATAATATGATGCTCTGGGTATAGTCTTTTAAATTTAAAGGCCTGAAAGTGCAATAGTTGATCCAGGCAGAATAAGAATCAGACAGGTCTCTCCAAATTTAATGCGAACATCTAAGTTTTTTGAAAAATTTATGTATAAAATAGACATGATACCTTAGATAGTCTAAAAAGTATTTTAATATTCCTAGTAAGCATACTCCTATGCCGATCACTTTCGATATCATAGATATACTAAGAAAAGTGTTGAAACTGTATAGTATTTAAACTAGATCAAGAAAGTACAAAACATTTAATGGAATACAAATCCAGGATAATAAAACTCAAGAGATAACTTTGGCTATTATGGAGATCAATATAAAGGGCAGACAAGTTCTATTAACTACTTGCGTGATGTCACAGGACTTTAAAAGAATAATTATTCAGAAAGATGCGATCATTCGGATAGAGTAAATAGGAAACAAACAACTTTAGGATTTATGCCCCTGTTTTTAACAAAAGATCACTGGAGTATTGCTAAATTACTCATGAAGCCTTGTCTAGGATGGACTGCATCAGGTGAGCCCTTAGGATATCTATTTTCTCAATATCAGACTATCCCATTCATAGTCCTATCTTCCCTTATCAAAACAACTAAATAAATGCAATACTAGTTAGATTAGGAGTACAAAAACACTGCCAAAGTATCAAGTTAAAAATAGCTGAACATGCTTTAATCAAAAATAAATATTTTTAAGAAAAGACTGAGAAGAATGAATAGGATACTTGATGCAGTTGAGTAAACCTGTTTGCATATTGTCAAGGAGCTATCTTCCTAGAAGTATTAATAGAAATTAATTTAAAGAGTTTACAGTCAATATATCAGTTATAGCAGACCGATCAATAGAACAGTTGATGTAATATCTAATAACAGCTGTTTTTTGTCTCAAATTTACTGTATTTTCAAATACAAACTTGTCGGTCTTCCCAAAGAAGAGTAATTTCATTAATTTTTTATAAGGTTAGTTTAGGAGTAATTGAGAAGAGAGACTGACGGCTGGAACTAATAATAAACACAAGATCTTTTTATAGATAAGCTTTTGAACGTGTCAGCAGGAAAAATCAGCAAGACAAGTTACAATATCGTTGGAGGATAGTAGTATTATTATAATTTTTTGTAAGCTTTAAAAGGAAATTAGGTTCAAAAGTCTCATGTCTAGCTTCATAAAAAAGAACTTTAACTGATGCTGAAGAAGGAGGGAAAGTTCAATGACAATCAGCGAATGCTTCTGATTTAATACAAAAGGCTTTACGAGAATAGAGTTGTTTGGTTTTGGTACGTCAGGTTTAAGCTATATCAGGAAATTGACAGGAAATTGATACACAAATGGAAATGCATAAATTTATCAAACTCTTATATGCTGTTTACTATGATTATTCAGAACAAAAAGCAAAGAAAGAATCACAAAAGAAGGTAGGCTATTTAGGATTAAAACTACACTGATCCCTTCAATTATTAACTGAAAAAGAAATACCTAGAAACTTAGTTTGTGATGCTCAGATCTAAAAAATAGGCAGAGTTAGTGAAAAATATAAATAATCAGATTTATAACAATGCGGCTAGTATTTTTTGCATGACTAATTCTCTAGAGTAAGCTGCTGGAACTTTATTGAACTTAAAAATCGGGGCCAATGCAGCCATTATTTACGATTAATTAGCTCAAGGAAAAACTATTTTACTGAATGAAAAGTTGAAAATGCTTCTTTTAGGAAAATATCGAGAAGTATACTTATTTTAGGGATGGAAAATGTCAAGAAAAAGATTTAGCGATCTCAGAGAAATCTATCCTACTTAATTCATGAGATTCCAATATATGTTTTGATTTTCTAGAATCAATTGATTGTTTATGAATTTATGAATTTATCATTAATCTTTTGATACTTTTATCGATATATTGCCTTAGTCAACAAGTATAATAGCTGGATCTACTTTATGAATTCCATATAGGTTTCCACAAAAAGAAATAGGTTACACAGAAATTGTTGTTCTATTTTAAGGTGTGTATATCTGCCAGTAGGGCAAGTCACTTTATATTTTCAGTAAAACACCTTATTGGTTATCGTATAAAGATAAAAAGGTGCCGCCTTTGAATAAGTTATTCAATTTGTCTTTCGAGTGAATTTCTATCTATCTCTACTTGAAAGGGTAAATAGGCAAAGTATTCTTAATAGATTAACAATTACCTAATCGAATTATAGCAAAGTTTTTATATCTGTTTTGATTTACAAATCTTCTATTTTCTTTTTATTGAGCTAAAAATAAGGATGATATCCAAAACAACAAGGGTATATGTCATTTTAATTCTTAATCACACGGATGTTTATGTGAAGTTAGTCTTTTTTCAATGTCAAAGTTTATATAAAAGAGTGTCTTAATTGGGATTCAGTTTGGGGTTATATCATACTGAACTTTATTTAGTCCTATGATTCTGATAAAATGGTGAGTTATCTTTTGCTATTTATACAAAGGCCGTGATATGAGTTCATATTTGTATTGTAAGGGTTGTTGGGGGATTTGCTGATCCAAGGAAACATCAAGAAACAGCCGTATCCTGTATCTTCGTAAGGTTACTAAGAAGTAATAATTGCATATCCTCTAAGCTTCAGTTCAATTATTCGCCCAATTTACTTGTTTATCCTTATGGAATTACTTTAATCCAATCTAAATTCAATCATTCTTATATTTGATGATTGTATATAATTTAATTTTTAATTTGTAATCAATCAATAAGAATATGAATTTAATTCAAAACAATATCACTTTCTTTTTAGCTCTTATTTGTGAACAGATGATTCCCTCATTTTCAGAGAGAAAAAATCATATCAGAATATATTCAGCTGAGGTTAATTTTTAGTCTAATAGAGTCTTTATTTTATTTTTCTACCATTGATCTATCAGGTTGTACCCTATTTTAAAAGATAATGACATAAAAAGATGGAGTTTATTTATGGGGTTTAGAAAAGTACAATTTTATAGGCTTCTTCGATAGTTATGTGATTGCACCCTAAATTATTTTTCTTTTACAGAAATATATCTTGTGAATGGTCTTGAGCCATTTTGCTTTCGACAATATTTTAATTCCATCGACCCCAATCAAGTTTTCATCTTCATATAAATGTATGTACCAAAGTTTATCCATTTTATTTGAGTCCACTTTGCATTAATGAGATGTTGTAGCCCGATAGAGGATATCTTGTTCTATTCTTCATAAAAATACTCATACTCAGACCTATTTTTAGAAGTGTTGGTAAGTTAATATTAACTAGATACTTGCACCCTTTATCGCCGATCAAGTTGCAGCCTATATTACTTTTATGATTACCTATAAATAATCTTTGTATAGAGTTCCAGCTGCCTTGTTTCATTACTAAAATCGATAGGCTTGTCAATTTATTTTAATCTAAATCTGTGATGATTTACGGAGATCAAGCCATTTGACTTAGCGTTTGTGAGAGTGTTCAACGATTTATGGAATTTACTTATCAGTAATGCCTCTGCTGATGATTTACACTCTCTACTCGTTATTGAAGGCATGTGCTATTATCTCCCTTCTATGCTCCTCCATAAATGCAAGGATTAAATATTTATGTAACTCAAACAAATATAAAATACCATTAAAAACAATTCTATTCAAAATATTTGAACAATTTTTTTTAAGAAAATTTGATAATTCAGAATACTCAGTTTTCATCTAAATAACTTTTATAAATTTCTTTTAAAGATCAGATCAGTTTTGTTTCTTTAAAAATCCTTTGATGGTTAAACTTTTCCACTTCTTGGGGATCACCGTCTGAATTTTTTGAAGGCCATTTTATGTTATATCGTAGCCTCCAAATCCATAGACTACACTTTGAATGACACCTCCAGCCCCAGTCAAAAAGTAAGGATTTGTTCCGCCTTTTCCTTAAGAAAAAACATTGAAAGGCTCATTAAAGTAGGGTCTGTGAGACTCCAAGAAATATTTATAGGCATTTTATTAATCTTGAAGCCTGCTATAAAGTATAGTAAATATACTTTGAGTCATAGCTGGAGTTCCTTGATCTGGCACTTTCAGTCTATAATACTAAAGATCTCTTTTGATTTGCTCCTTATCAGTTATGGTTTTGAGTGGAAAAGCCAATAAATTTACATCAGCTTGCTTTATAGACTGTCCGTTGTAACGATCATGTTCTCGTGTCACATTATTATCCATCTTACTGATGAGTAGCTTATCACTGATATCTTTGTAGTTTGAATTTTAGGGAAGTCCTAACTTTTTTGAAGCCAAGTTGTATATCCTGAGTGTCTGTGCGGCAATGGCGTTGGTAAATGCATTATCGTTTACATTTTAAGCCCACTAATCTGCACAAACTACGTTGTTGATATGATAATAGCCATCCTCACCTTTTTCTACTCGGCTTTACCAGAACTATGCAACTGAAGATATGATTTCATAGCCTTTTGTCTTCAACCAATTTGTATCTTGTGTCACTGCAAAATAGTTCCATGCTGCAAATGCCACACACCCGCTTATGTGGTGCTAGAAGGATCCAGTCAAAGCCCATACTGGAGTTTATTCAATGCCTAGCTGAGCACTTTACCAAGGAAACATAGCACCCTTATAGCCATTAATAAAAGCATTGTTGCGGGCAGCCTGAAGACGATCATAGCGATATTCAATCAAAGTCTTTGCTAGACTAGGCTTCAGCCCCAAAATGCCTGGATATATCCATAAATCCATGTCCCAAAAGACATGCCCATTATATCCCAAACCACTTAGCCCCATGGGACTTACTCCATAACTCTTGAACTAGTTGATGAATGCATAACAATGATAGAGCATAAGCCTTATGTTTTTCTGGTCTTAGTCATTTCCTTCAATGATAATGTCGCTTTACCACAGTTTAGCCCAAAGCTTTCTATGCAAGGCAAGTGATTTCTAAGAGCCATCTGAAGATACTTTTTAGACTATCCTAATAACTTCATTAGCTGGATCTTCATGATGAAAAGATGACATGAGACTTGTCACAACTGAGAACTTATAGGTTGTGCCTTTAACAGAAGAAATTCCAGCCGACATTACATGTTTATTTTAGTCGTAATCACTATGAGAAAACGTAGGATGGTATTATTTTGCAACGATTGAAGATGCCATAACAAGATCCAACTTGCCTGTCTTTGATTTGGCCTTCGTGTGAATAACATTCATTTCAGCTGGGAGATTTTAGAATCCTCTTTCAATATTATTCAAGATGTCTGGTACAATATGGTTTACTTGTAAATTTATGCTACCACTAGCATGTGGTGTAAATTAAACCTAAGTCAGGAAGGTAAAGGGCGAATTTTTCAAAGCTGCATACTTGTAGCTGATCGAGCAACCAGGAGTACTGTAAGCTCCAGAAAATTATGCATTCTTGATGTTGATAACTTGCTAGTGGTTGTATTCATAGTCTGTTATACTATTTCCTCCGCAAGAACCAGTTAAAAACAAAGAAGGAAAGGTCTCAACTATGTTGCTGACCCTTCCTCTTCCGTAAATATCATAGGCCCCTCCCAGAACAGTTTTGCTAACAGCCAAAGGTCGTGTTGAGCTCACTGAACCAATGACTCCGTTTGAAACAGTTATTCCAAAGTACTTGGACTGATGATATTTTTCAACATACTAGACAGACTTTTCCCACTAACTTTATTGTTTGATTCTTTTTCCATAGACTGCTAAAAATAGTTGATTCAGTTTGGCCCCATAAGTAACATACTAGCCTTTTTCTATCAAGGTCTTAAGTTAGCTAAATAAGTTATGAAGCATGAGAAAATTTTTCTGTGCATAGTTGACGAATCCTGCATCCATTTTATTGAAATCACAGTCGTAAATGTTCATAAGTAATTAGAAGTCTCTCGATTTGTATAGGCATCTAATGGTATCTTTTGAGAAATTGTTGCCCATGGCATCAGAGTAGTACTTTGGCAAATTCTTCATGTCGCTACTTCCTGCACTGGCTCCTATCTGGGTAAGGGTCTTCATGGTTGATATCAATTTGCTTATTTAGTTTCCGTCAAAGCATTTGGTAATATGATGAGTCTTTCTCAAAGAATTTTAGTTGAGCATCGAATCGATCATTTAAAGAAACTATGATCCATCCTCTTGAATTTAGCTTCTCAAGGCCTGGATAGAGAAGATAAAAACAAGGAACACGAGTAAATATCTAGGATTTTTTATCATAAATAAAGTAATTAATAAAATTTTTGATTGAGGTTATATCTTTAAAAATATGATTCGTTTACAAATATATTAAAATATCATATTTTAATCTATGTTTCATAATTGTAATAAAAATAAATCTTTGATTATTTTCTTTTGCTAATAATTCTTTTTTCATCAAAATTTAATAATTCTTTAATTATATTCAACTATGAAGAATGATTAAGACCTTAGTTAATCTCTACTATCTGCTACTTCTTCAGCTTAATCAAACAATCAAAAGGCTAAAGACAAATACCTTGATTCTATTCCAGAGATAAATGGAAAGTCTTTTCTCTCTGCCATGGCATTTGGATGGCTCCATAATTTCATGAAGTACAGCTCGAAACACGGTGTTTAAACAAGGAACATGCCCAAGCTGCCCTAGGACATGAAGACTAAGACATAATATTAGAGATTAGTGAGCAACTGGAACTCTGTTTAAAGATCATAGAAGGAGGGTTTCCGTCTAATCAAGGCAATTTGCAAGACATACACCAAGGAAATGTTTGTTTTATTCGCTTTTGTCTTTGTAGACACTTTGTTTTGGTTAGTGAGCCCTATCCTTACTTCTCTGAATATAAGCTACATCCAGAACTACAAAGATGACAAATGGTATGGAGTTCAGTTATTTCTACTGACTTTACTATCTCAATTCATAAATAAGACAGTTTTCAATCAGTTTCTTTACCGCATGGGTTCATTCGGAGTCAATCTGAAGAACAACCTGAATATGATGGTGTTTGCCAAATCAATGAATTACTCGACTCTCGCCAATAAAGACATTTCATAAACTGAGATAATTAATTATAGTGAAGTCGATGCTGAAAGAATGACCTATGTCGGATACTCCATGGCTTCGCTTGTCTATGGACCAATGCAAATCATATTCGGACTAGTCATGATCTACTTGTATGTAGGTCTATCATTTTCAGGTGGAATCGGAGTAATCATTTTTCTGCTCATCATGAGCTATTTTTTGTCAAAGAAAGAGAATGAGCTGAACGACCTGGTACTGGAAGCAAAGGACGAGAGAATGAAGAAAACTCAAGAAATGCTTGACATTATACGATTCATTAAGATAAGTGCAATATAGAAGTTCTTCTACAGCAAAATTGAAGAAAAAAGAATAAAAGAGATGGGTTTGTATTGGAAAAAAGGTATTTACGGTATCTTTTTGATGTTTACCTTCTGGGTCAGCTGTCCTTTGCTCCTTTCCGTCACTTTCATCCTGTATGTGCAACTAGGAAATCAGATCTCATCCTAAATAGCATTTACTGTAATGATGCTTGCTTCTCTCATATAATACCCCATATTCAGTTTTCCAACTGCCATTTCAGACTTGATTCAAGTCTTAGGTTCTATGAGAAGAATATAAGCTTTTTTACATAAGGATTAAATCTTGTCCAGCAATTACACTATCAATCAATCATATCAGTAGTATGCTGTCAAAATTGAAAACGGGAACTTTTATTGGGGAAAGTAAAAGAAAAAATAAGATGATAAGAGCTAAACAAAGGATCAATAATAATCAGAGAAACTTAACCAGGATTAAAAAAACTAAAAAATCAAAAGAAATGAGTAAAACAATGAATAGATACAATAAGGAGAGGAAAATAAGGATTTGTTGCATGCTTTAAAAAATATTAATTTGAGTATTGAAAAAGGGAAGCTAACAATGATAATTGGAGACATAGGAAGTGGAAAATCAAGCCTGCTGTTGGCAATTTTGAATGAAATGTTTTACTAGAAAAAAACTGCTGTTCATATAAATGGATCGATAGCTTATTCAGCTCAAAAGTCTTGGATTACCTCGCAATCAGTGATGGATAATATTTTATTCACCTTGCCTTACAACTAAAAGAAGTTCAGATAAGCGATTAAATACTCATGTTTTGAGGAAGATCTGAAGAGTTTGCCTCAAGGAGACAAGACTTAGATTGGATAAAAAGGAATAAATATATCTGGAGGACAAAAGGCTCGACTAAGTCTAGCTAGAGCACTCTACTCTTAAAAGGATATCTATTTATTAGACGATATATTGAGTGCAGTGGATGTCCACGTCGGATAATTCATAGTCAGATAGACATTGAAAGGCTACCTTTATGGCAAAACTATCCTTTTGCCGACACATGCCATCAAGTTTTTGTAATTCTCAGATTAAATCATAATTATGAAGAAAGGATAAATAATTCAAAAAGGAAGTTTTTCATAGATTAAATTGAGCAAGGATTATCAATAAATAGTTCAGTAGGAATAGAAGAAAAAATAGAAATAATAGGAAAATTCAAACAAAGATTAGACTAAAGTGAAGGAATAAATATAGATGCTCAAGCAGTTGCAGAAAAGAAAAACATCTAATGACAAGCCTTAAGAGTAAATTGCCATTTAAAATAACTCGATGATCGAAAGATTGATGATTCCTTAAGATCAGGAAAAAGGGGAGTTGAGGACCTAAGTCTTCACTAAGTATATCTAATATGGAGGCGGCTTTTTCAAGTTTATTTTTCTCGGAGTGCTTAGCGCAGCTTTATACGCTGTCTTCAAAGTCATTTCGTCTATTCTTATGGAAAAGTGGTGCGAACATCCTGAAAAAGATTAAACTTACCTTTACCTTTATGTAGCCAGCATCATGACAAGTTCCTTATTTGTATTGCTTAGATCAGTCTCAATTTTGCGAGGTTCTATTAAAGCCAGCAAAAATGTATACAAACTGATTGTGAAAAGTTTGCTCTGTGCTGGGCTTTCTGACTTTTACAATCGCATACCGATAGGAAGAATTGTGAACCGTTTAACTAAGGACCTACGATAATTAGATGAAGATATTTATTAGAAATTGAACTGGTTTATCTTTAACGTATTTGAGATACTCATATCGCTTTTCATATGCATCTACGCATCTTCAATTTTGTCAGTCATCCCCATGATTATCGTTGCTTATATTTCTTACAAGCTCAGGATATACTACATGAAGACTAAAAGGGAGGTCGCTAGGTTTCAGAAAAGCACGAACTCGCCACTTGTCAGTGGATTTATTTAATCAATAAATGGATTAGCCTCAATTCGTGCTTACAAAGTCAAAGAATAGTTCACTAAATGTCAGATCGAGTTGATCGATGAGAACAAAAAAGTGAGATTTAACAACACAGCCCTTGAAGGATGGTTCGGCCTTACTCTCAGCCTCATTAGTTTTTTGATCAACATGCCGTGCATAGCTTACTGCCTTTTGGGATCTAATGAAAACCCGTCTCTAATTGGTCTCTTGATGATATATGCTATTTCTTTAAGTGAAAGAATAATGTGGATCAACTACGACGCCGCTGAGCTTGAAGTCAAATTCGTCTCTGTTTAAAGATTGTTGTCCTTTATAAATATTTAGCCAGAGAAAGGCCTGAGCCAAATAAAATCACAGAACTGGGATGAGCAACAATACAATAAAAACGTCGTAAATGAAGGTAGAATATAATTTACAGGCTTAAAGGCCAGATACAGAGCAAGTTTGCCGGATGTGATTAAGGGTGTAACATGCAGTATAAACAGAGGATAAAAGATAGGAATAGTTGGGAGAACAGGTGCTGGAAAGACTAGTATCATAAATACGCTCATGAGGATTACATAAATTTCTTCAGGCAAAATCAAGATAGATGGAAAAGATATATCTTAGTTTTCTTTAGGAGATCTCAGACATTCTCTCACCATGATCGATCAATAGCCCACCCTCATCAACTCGACTTTTAGGTAAAATCTTGACATAACTGGTAATAAGACAGACTAGTAGTTGAAAGAAATATTGGTTTAGTGCAATTTATATGACATAATTCAAGAAAAAGGTGGCCTGGACGTAATGGTTTCTAACAATAGTCTTTCTGCAGGTTAAAAACAGTTACTTTGTATTTGTAGAGCCTTTCTTAAGAAAAGCAAGGTTGTTCTAGTCGACGAGGCAACTGCAAATATAGATGTCAAAAACGATGCACTGATCCAGAAAGTTATAGCTTAGAAGTTCAAATAAAGTACTGTGTTGACGATAGCTCATCGACTGTCAACTCTGGAAAGCTCAGATAAAATAATGGTCCTTGAAAAGGGATAGCTGGTTGAGTTCGGGAGACCATCTGATCTTGAATAGATTGAAGGAGGCTTTTATGCTCAAATGATTAAAAAAGATCTCAAATAACTTTTGATTTGATAAATGTGATTGTATATATTTTATAAGTCAAACCCTTTATAATATGAACAGATATAATTTATTGAAATGTAAACTTAAAAATAGAAACAGTCAGCGGGTCAGAATAGTTTTGACGGACTAACCTAAACCCAAATAGTAGCTTATGGGGTTGGCCATTTTATAAATGATCTGACAGCTGCCTGTTGGTTCAATTACTTACTCTTCTTTCTGAATTCAGTTGTGAAAACATCTGCTTCATCGACTGCTTTGTTGGTAGGACAGGTGTCAGATGGAATTGCTACTCCAATCGTAGGCTATATTGTAGACAGACACTAGTCTAAGTATGGTAATGACTTTCTTATTAAGGAAAAAGAATTCCTGTGTATACAATCGGGTTTTTCATTATCATATTCTCTTTCACACCGATTTTCAGGTAGTTTCATAGCAGCTAAACACTTGAACTTCTCTACTACAGTCTACTGCCAGGTATCTTCAATGTAGGCTGGGCCTGTCTGCAGATAAGCCATATGAGTTTGGTGCCTGTACTAACCTGTTCACGAAAAAGAAGAGTAATCATGGAATAAATTAGGACATTCTCAATAATTATCGAAATACTTTCACATTCTTTGCTAACCTTCTTGTCCTACTCATGGGAATGCTGATATTTTACTATGTTGATGAAAAACGAACAGCCTATAAAATTATTGCCTATGCTGTCATATTACTTGGATCTGCTACCAGCATATTTTTTATTTATCAAATCAATTAAAAATAGCTATCGAGGATATGTCTTTAGAAATCTGCACAACTTAAGTCCATAATGAAAAACAAGATGCCAAGCCCTGAGACCAAAGATGAAAACAATAAAAAAGATGAATAAATCGCTGAAACAATTGAAACAAATAGAACCCTGAACAAACCCTCAACTTAGTCTACTTTGAACGCCTAAAGCATTCTACCTTAAGATATAGCTCTCATTTAATAAAAAAAGGAAGATTTAAAAATAGTACACTGGCTAAAAAAGCCGTAATTTTATCTTTTTGCCATTTGTTACACTTGTGTGAGATTAAAAACTAATATTTTTGGCACTTTTCTTCCTTTCTACCTTGTCAAAATATTAGATTTAGCAGATGCTCAGAATAGTACTGAAAAAGTGCCATTAATCATCACTATAGTACCACTTATTATTTACTTCGCTTCGAGTTTAACTAGTACTCAGCTGAGTAAGATGTATGTTAAATTGGGTAGGGCTAAGACTTTAATCCTAGGTGCATTGCTTCAAGACATCACTTTAGTTCTGGTCTATTTGTTGTCTCACTAAAACAAGAACTGCATTTATTTTTTGGCAGTATTGATCGGGATTTCTCAATCTTCAATTCTAGCAACAGGAATAAACTTGATTTCTGACGTTGTGGGCAGTAAATCTTAGTCAGGCGCGATGGTATTTGGAATATATAGTTTTTTTGATAAGATAACTACAGGAATCGTGATATACTTTGTAGCTTAGATGGATTCATTTAGGGACTATAAATCGGATAGAAACGAAGGAATATCTGCAGTTTACTTATCAGTTATAGTTATTCCCTTTGTATGTTCTACACTTTCAGCTATTATAGTCCTAATTCACAAAGTATCGTAATATCGATAACAAAAAGGTGAGACTGATTCTCAGGTTATCCGAAACGAATTTGTTACTTCTGTAGTTTTCAATTGATACATTTTAATCAAATAGTAAACATATTTAAAGATCACCTCAATCTAAAATGATTTGTTTTCAAATAATTTTAAATATATCATTTGTATTTCATCATATTTTGGAAAGAAATTTAAGATTCATCATCTAAAAAAGAGATACTTTACTTCCTTTCTTGAATCTAAGCTCGCAAGATCCTAGTAACATACGATAAACTTCACCGATCGGGTACTACCTTAGTTTTTGTAAGACATTATATTACTCCAATAGCTTCTTGCGGCCAAATGGGCAAAATATCATGTCCTTATCTGCCAAAGAAGCAGCAATCCACTGAATTATAAGTTTAAGCTGAGAGTCTCCGTTGTATACTCCGCATCCCCAGCCTCCAGACACTATCTTTTTCTAGAGATTGAGTGTAGAAAATCCAGAGTACGCCTTTATTATTTACCTATCAATAGCTTTCTTTTAGAATTGTTATTATCCTCCTTTCGAGTATTTTATCGCGTCTATAGCAGTGATGTACTCTTCTGCATGATTTTAAGAAATATTATATTTGGTTTTTGCAGGGCCGTCGTAGGACGTATTCTCGCCATAACCTTTGTAATCGAAGTACCTTTTGAAACCTACGAAAGAAATTGATTAATGGCTTTACATTTTTTAGCACAAAAGTTGAGTAGCATACAGCTAGGGCCTTATCGCAAACATTATCTCCTATTGTACGCATCCGTATGTTAAACTACCACCGCCGATGTACCTGTTAGCAAAATCTATCTTAATTTATCCGTTAAACTATTCAATGCTTTTGTCATTCTCCTCAATTATTATATTTTTCATAAGTTTGCCCTCACTTTTCAAAATGGTTTCTTAGAGGGCATACTTCATATTCAAGCAGTTTCGATGAATGAAAAACTAATCCTTGATTCCAATGAGAAGTCCCTTAACTATGTTGCTTTTGAAATACTAAACCAAACACCTCGTTTTGAATTAACTTTCTGAGAGAATGTGTTGAAAGTTGTTGACGAAGGTGAATCTTTATTAATACTAAGGAAAATCAGATATTTGTCTTGGCACTATAGAAAAGAACATGATGATCAGAATATAAAATATCTGAGCTTTGGCCAATCTGAACTTTCCTGCCCTTTCGCTCATCACCATGCTGATCGGCTCTATGTTGTTCTACAGCTACAAAAGGATATGGGCCAGATCACTACAAAGGTCCAATAACTCAGTTTTGTATATCTTGAACAAACAATTATACGAACTACCCTTTTTGAACTTGAAGCTAAAGGGAGTTTTAGGCCTCCAGCAATATTTTTAATTGAAAAGATGGAATGTATCCTTTAGGTCTTCTACAATTAGTTTCTTTGAGGCAATATCCTGAATGATGGGCTTAATTTTATTTTACCAGTTGGGGTTAGTCGATAGCCCACAGAAATATTGAATACCATTCTTCTTCATTTTTATTAATATTAAGTATCAATATATAAATCTTTGATAAAAATACTTATTAT
>Ga0194115_10003584_pt1 | contig 17358 bp, 17 predicted proteins | sample TA2MahsurfametaG_3_FD_148656 | JGI IMG/M metagenome (GOLD analysis project Ga0194115, IMG submission 148656) | Freshwater microbial communities from Lake Tanganyika, Tanzania - TA2015002 Mahale S4 surface | ecosystem: Environmental > Aquatic > Freshwater > Lake | place: Tanzania: Lake... | reverse complement strand
TCTACTTCTCGTTCATTTGTTCCGTCATAATAACCGCGAATTTGGCCTAATCTATCCAATAGAACAAAATTATTGGTATGTATAAAGTCAGAACCGTCATCTGCCTGATTTAGAACGGCATCAGGATTTAAAACATATAAGGAGTTTCTTGCGAAGTGATACAATTCTTTTTTGTCACCGGTTAAAAAATGCCATTTTGGTGTCGAGGCGCCATGAGAATCGGCATAGCGTTTTAATTGAGCTACAGTATCAGTCTCCGGATCACACGTAAAACTTAATATCCGAATGTTGTCATTGTTGGCAAATACCTGATTCACCTTTTGCATGTGTTTATTCATGACCGGACAAATTGTTTTACAGGTCGTAAAAAAATATTCAGCCACTACAATTTTATTACTTATTTCCCCTTTACTAATGGTATCGCCGTCTTGATTCAAAAACTTAAAATCGGAAATACGTTGTCCGTTATGTGCCACTGGCAACTCGGTTGTCCGTTCTTGTGGTTTTAATAAAAAATAGCCTATTGGGATGCAAATGGCGACCAATACAATGAGAAATAAGATTCGATACATAGCACAAAATTACCTTTTTTTAAGTTCATCTATATGTGCTGAAAGCAATGATTTTCTCTCGTGAAGAGAGCCCGTTAAAATCGTATAGGCAAACTGATACTTTTCCAATAAAACTTGATACTTCTTAAACAGTTGCTCTCGATTATAGGGGTTTTCCCTAAGCGGATCGTATTCCCATGGAATATCCGGAGAACACAAAAAATAGTGTTGAATAGTTTGTTGGCAAAGTAGTTTTTGAATTAACGGGCTCACATTTCCATATCTTTCCATGGACCAAACGGCAAAAACGAGCATTTCTGTGTCACAAACGTGTGCGGAATTGTTACGATCAAATTGAACTTGTGCCATAATGTCGAGGGTCTCTTGGGTGTAGGTCTCGTGAATTTGCAGGTATTCTCGCGCATATTCTGGACTAAGTTTCAAGGCAAAAGATTCAGCAACCCAATTAGCTAATGTGGTTTTTCCTGATGATTCAGGACCCGTGAAGGCTATTTTCAAATCAGATTCACGCATTCTTTTTAGTTTTCCACGTGTAAAGACCCCAGACAGACATGGCAAAATATATGAGAAATAATCCCGCTGTGATATAGAGTTCTTGTAAGCTAAACAAATAAACAGAAGCTAAGTTAATGAGCAACCAATAATACCAGTTTTCAAGAATATGTAAAATGGCTAACACTGTGGCAAATAAGGCAAATACGCCAATAAATGCGTCTTGAATTGGCAGGGCTTGGTCCGAGAAGCGCTCAAGTAAATACCCAAGCGACAACGCCAATATGGAACAACTAGCAATAGCGACTAAATGAAACGCTAGATTTCTTTTTTTTACCTGGTGAACTTCTTCTCTTCCCCAATTCCAATAACCCACAAAAGCAAGTAGAACATATATGAATTGAAGCACAGTTTGCACATATAGCGCCAACTCCAGGAACAAATAGACATAAATTCCGGCATTTATTCCGCCAAACCACCAACCCCAGCGACGAGATTTTCCGATGCCAATTAAATAGACAATTCCGGCAATAAACGCTATTATTTCAAGAAATGACAAGCAAAACAAATGTAAGCAAAATGCCCATTCCAAGAACACACGTTACAACTGCGCTGAGTTAGATAAGCACTATTTTACTTTGCTGCTGAGGGGATTGCGTAAACCGCTCCATTCTACAAGTTGAAGCTTAACGCTACCCACAGGGATATTGGCTTTTACAAGAACAGGAATGCGGTTGTCATCCGCGGTGATCCAAAAATTAACGTCTTCTTCTTTTTTGAAATAGCGTCCTTTTTGCATGACAGGCCCAAATTTATAGCATTTGAAAGTCCCCTTTCTAACACTAATATTTTCAGTGTCTAGGTAGCGAATCTTTATATTGAAAACCTCATCGTCCATAAAAACTTTAAACTCGAATGTTTTCCCCTTTTTAATATTGCTAAGGTCGAGGGTTCGTGCGTAATAAAAGGCTGAAATCATATCTTGAGTGCCTCTTGGAATTTTAAAAGTCTTGCCCTTGTCGGTGACCACTTTATTGTCTGCTTGCTTGAAGGAGTAGTCTTGTGATATTTTGTAACCGCCTTCGTCCACTCGACTTTTGAAAAACCAAGGAAAGACACCGCTTTTATCGAAAAAGGTTTCGTATTTATCGAATACGCGGTAAAACGTGTTGAAGCCATCTAAGGTTTTTCCAATTCCTACGGCATGAATGAGTTCTCTCCCGTCGCCTTTTTTGGTGGTACTTTTTAATTCTAAGGTTGCTTTTCCGGCATCCATAAACCCATATGTAACGCGCTAACGAAGTTTTTCCCCCACCTGAAACGCTTTGTGTTTTACATGAGGCAAATCGCTTGTTGGAGTTGAGGTGAAGTGTGGTTTGTGCGACTCCGTTGTTTTAAGGGCTTAAACCAAAGTGGTTCCGAGAATTAAAGCAAAAAAGGTCTTCATGACAATGTTTTTTAATGCGGTAGCCAAGTTTGTACAAAAAAAATCCTAGGAGTCATGATTTAATCAAAAATTATGTTATTTTTGAATAAAATATTAACTTATGAAATGTTTATATCTAGTTGTTTTATCCTCTCTATTTGCGGCTTGTAGTTCGGGTTGGTCAGATGAAGAAAAGAAGGCTTATTTAGATGCCTGTAATGGAGTAAAAGGAGTTGAAGAATATTGCGATTGTACTTTAGAAAAAGTTATGATAGAAGCTCCAGATCCAAAAGATGCTGATAAAGTAGACATTAATAAAGTAGCTGCGTCTTGTTTAGATAAAATCAAGTACTAAGAATCAAATAGTGCTAGATCTCTTACCCCACCACGAGCACGTAGTTGTTCTTTTTTCCTTTTCCTAATAAGGCATAACGGTTGTTAATCAGGTGTTCTGTGGTGAGCATAAAGTTTTCGTCTACTTTTTCTTTATTTACAGAAATGGCATTGGCTTTAAGTTCGCGTCGCGCTTCACTGTTGCTGCTTAGGAACCCAGTTTTTCCGGCGAGTGCATCTACAATACTAATGCCTTCCCCGAATTCTGAAAGGCTCATCGTAACCGTTGGGACACCTTCGAAAACGCTAAAAAAATCACGCTCGTTTAATTGCTTTAAGTCTTCCGAAGTGGATTTTCCAAATAAAATATTACTCGCAGCAATGGCAGCATGAAGAGCCGCCTCTCCGTGTACGCGGCTAGTAATATCTTCAGCTAATGCCCGTTGCAATTCCCGAAGATGCGGAGCCTCGGCATGCGAAGCTTCCAAAGATTCAATTTCTTCATTTGTTTTCAGTGTAAAGATGCGAATGAAATTACCGGCATCGGCATCGCTGGCGTTCAACCAAAACTGGTAGAATTGGTAAGGTGAGGTTTTTTCCGGATCTAACCAAACAGATCCCCCTTCTGTTTTTCCGAATTTCGTTCCATCAGCTTTTTTAATCAATGGCGTCGTTACCGCATACGCTTCACCTCCTGCCTTGCGACGTATAAGCTCCGTTCCCGTTACGATATTTCCCCATTGGTCAGAACCGCCCAATTGAATCACACATTGTTTGTGCTTGTTGAGGTAATAAAAGTCGTACCCCTGCACCAACTGATAGGAAAACTCCGTGAAAGACATTCCCGTTTCCAGACGTTTTTTCACTGAATCTTTCGATAGCATGTAATTTACCGTGATGTGTTTTCCGACGTCGCGAATGAAGTCTAAAAATGAAAAATCTTTGAACCAGTCGTAATTATTCACCATTTCGGCAGAATTTTCCCCACAGGAGAAGTCAAGGAATTTTTCTAATTGGTTTTTCACGCAGGTTGCATTTCTCGATAAAGTAACTACATCCAGTAAGTTTCGTTCTTGTGATTTTCCGGAAGGGTCTCCCACCATCCCTGTAGCTCCACCAACCAAAGCGTATGGCTTATGACCGGCACGTTGAAAATGCACCAAGGTCATAATTTGCACTAAGTGGCCAACATGTAGCGAATCTGCCGTTGGATCAAAACCGATATATCCGGCACTTGCTGATTTCAAAAGGGCTTCTTCTGTGCCAGGTATGATGTCGTGAATCATGCCTCTCCATTTTAATTCGGCTATAAAATTTATTGGCATGTTATTGGGTTAATTCTCGGAATACTTCCTCTAACGATTTGTTTTTCACTTGCAAGGTTAACACCAACCACCTTTTTTGTTGGGCGTGAGATGCGACCGCTTTGCGCAAGTCGACATCTTCGCTCGTTTCGATTAACCAGCCGTTATTCAATTCTTTTACCTTACTAACGTGAGGGATTTTTGTTAATTCTGTTTTACTGGGTGTTTCATCATACTCCACATAAACGGTTTGTTTTGCTGCATAATCTTTCAATGCTGCAGCACTGTTGTTAGCAACTAATTTACCCTTAGAAATGATAATAATTTTATCGCAAGTGGCCTCAGCTTCTTGCATGATGTGTGTTGATAAAATAACGGTTTTTTCTTTACCCAATCGTTTAATCAACGTACGAATCTCCGCAATTTGGTTGGGGTCAAGGCCAGAAGTAGGTTCATCGAGGATGAGCACGCTTGGGTTGTGTATCAGTGCTTGAGCTAGTCCCACGCGTTGTTTGTATCCTTTTGACAACAGGCCAATTTTTTTATTTTGTTCAGCCTCCAACCCAACGGCTTCAATCATTTCATCTACGCGCTGGCGAACGTTTTTTATTTTATAAATCTTACCAATAAACTCTAGGTATTCACGTACATACATTTCGGTATACAGTGGATTATTTTCCGGCAGATAGCCAATAACTTTGCGTGTTTCTAAATTGTCCACATCCACTTTTTGACCATTGATTCGTACTTCTCCGCTGCTGGCACGAATGTATCCTACCATTATTTTCATCGTTGTTGATTTTCCCGCTCCGTTGGGACCGAGGAACCCTAAGATTTCTCCTTTCTTCACGGTAAAAGAAATGTCGTCAACAGCCGCTTGATTTCCGAAGTATTTGCTGAGATTTAGGACTTCAATAGACATGATACGAATTTATTAAGTTAGACTTGATGTCTTTCATGGGGCATTAAGTATTTTTTGATAAAGAGAATGGTCCATCAAAACCTCCTTCGCTTTTTGGAGTATTGGATCGTTTTTAAAAGAGTCTACCGTTCTCCCATTTTGGTAGTAATAACGCGAAACAATTTCGTTTTCTAATATCTGACGAATTTCTTCTTGAAATTTATCCAAGTCTCGTTCTTTAGAAGGGGTTAGCTTCGTAAGCATGGCCTGATATTCTGATTCAATATCTTTAAAGTAACCCTCTTTTTCAGCGCTTGTTTTGATTTTCTTTAATTGTTCTTCGGAGGTTGTTGTATAATCAAAGTCTTGTTTCATCACGTATTGCTTGAACGCAGTATATTCTACGTCAGAAAGTTTAAATTTACCTGCTTTGGCTATGCTTTTATTTTGTGAAGCAAATTCTGTTGCGTAATTGAAAATCAAGTCTTTGGTAATCATTTGAACCGAAAGCTTACTAAGTTCGGGAAGTTCCACTTTAACGTCTGGCTCTATCCCTCGACCATCTTTAACAACTCTACCATTTTTTGTTTTAAATGTTTTGAGAAGCGAGTCTGCAATTTCTTTTGGGTTACTTCCTGTCTCCTTGTCATAATACTCGAGGCGTTGAACACATCTACCCGAAGGCGTGTAATATTTTGCAATGGTAACCTTCAATTTAGAGCCATATTTAAGATCATACGTGCGTTGCACAAGTCCTTTACCAAAACTTGTTTCCCCAACAATTACTGCACGGTCCATGTCTTGTAAACTGCCAGCGACAATTTCACTCGCCGATGCGGAGCCGGCATCGATAAGAACAGTAAGAGGTATGTTCGGTGCAACCGGATCTGTTAGGGTATTATATATGCGGTTTTCATCCTTAATACGGCCTTTTGTCGTGACAACCACTTGGTTTTTGGGCACAAAGAAGTTAACAATCTTAGCGGCCTCAATGAGCAGCCCTCCGCCATTTCCTCGCAAATCAAGCACCAGTTCTTCCATTCCGTCAGACTCCAACTTTTGCATAGCGCTATAGACATCTGCAGAAGCTGTTTGTGTAAAACCATTTAGTTTGATGTAGCCAATTTTCTTATCCAACACACCAAAATAAGGGACATCGGGAAGTTTTATTTCGTCTCTTGTTATGGAAATAGTTTTCACACCTTCTCCAAAACGTTCAATTTCTACCGCAATGGTAGTTCCCTTTGGACCTTTTAGCGCACTAGAAACATCGTCCGATGGTTTTTTTGCCATAGATTTTCCGTCAATTGAAAGTATTTTATCTCCTGCACGCAGTCCATTTTTTTGTGCTGGATTCCCTTCGTACGGCTCAGCAATATATGTGTAGTCACCAATTTGCCGAATGAGCGCTCCGATGCCCCCGTATTGACCGGTAGTTAGCAACCGGTAATCCTCAATATTTGACTCGTGATAGTATATGGTATAAGGGTCCAGCTCTTTCAACATTGCGTCAATTGCTCTTTTTGAAAGCGTTGCTGGTTGGGGTTCATCCACGAAATACAAGTCCAGGTGTTCATATACTTGGGACATAATTTCTAAGTTTTTTAGTACTTCGAAGCCCGAGGATTGTGCAGTTGAAATTAAGGGACTAAATCCAAAAATTAAGGCAAAAAGAATGTGTTTAGTCATGTGTTAATTTATTTGCGAACAGCGAAAGAGCTTTAACCAATTTCTGTTCCAATTGTTTAAAGGGTAGGCGCTGTTGTTGTTGATATAAAATTCCAATATGCAACCCAGTATTTTCTCGTGTAAAAATAGCTTTATTTTTTCTTACAATTTCACGCATGCAGCGTTTTAGGTAATTTCGGTCATGAGCTGAGCGAACCAGCTTTTTAGGGACAACAAACAAAAACTTTTGTTGTGGACTAGTTTCTATCCTTCGAAAAATAAGTTTAATAGGGAAAAATTTTACAGCCTCTCCTTGATTGAACAGTACATCTAAAGTTGTCTTTCCCTGCAGTTTATATTCCTTTCCGAAGGTTTGGTCCATGCTAATCGGGAATTTCTTCGAAATCATCAAAATCGTCTTTTTTACTTGTTGACGTTCGTCTACCCACAAACGTTTGGAAGTCTACAAGGGGTTTTCTAAAAATCAAATAAAAAAAAGCATTTATCATTCTAATGATCATACTTAACAAAAAGAAGGCCCCTATTATTTTAAAAATAAATCCAATGATAATTGTTTCTTCAATGTCGATAATACTCTCTCTGAACCAAATGGCGATATTATTTTCTGCATATTGTGGGGCGGCTAATAGAACAAAAAAGAGAGCAACAGCAAAAGTAATGATGCCAATTTCATAATTCTGGTTAAAGTTAAAACCTAGATCAAAGCCCCTTCCTCCAAATTGATTTAATATACTTGCTTGACGCTGTTTTTGTTGAAGTTTTCCTAAAAAATACACTACGAGTATTGTTGCACTTGGTAATACACCTAAGATATTTATCGTATTATTTTTTTCCAAGGCAAACATAAAAGTAACGTTAACTAAAAACAAGTATTTTACCGCTTTAATCAGGTATATTTCAGGCAGGGAGCGTTTTCGCCCGGCCATTAGTAGCGCAAGACCCAAGTCTATAAAGAACCAAATGAAACTGTAGATTGCGAAAAGAACGCCTAGTTGGAAAATAAGTCGAATAAGGTCCATTGTGAATAGTTAGATGGGCAAATAAATTTAACTTTCGAATACAAATTTTGTTTTTCTCTATTGATTTTTAATTTTTTAATGTTGAAAACCTTTTAATCCATGCACTTGCAGGGGGGGTCGATTGCAATTTTTGATTGCGGAAATTTTGTCAGAATTTCCTTGTGTAATTTGGTTCCATACATGGTTCCGCGAATATCTATTTCTTTGAGTTGGCTCAGTTTGTAAAACCCAACACCGAAAGTGCTTATTTCATTATTGTAAAGGTCTAATTTTTTTAAGTTTTCAAGATTTTCCAATTGATCTGGCAGTGAATTGATTCTGTTTGAAGCCGCAAGTAATTCTTCTAAGAAGAGTAATTTCGTTATAGATATGGGCAGAAATTGCAATTTGTTATGGCTAATATTGAGTACTTTTAGTTTGGAAAAGATTTGAAAATCCAGAGGAATATCTATGAGTTTGTTTTTTGATAGATCAAGGCCTTTTAGTTCTGTAAAACGATATATATCAGGGGGTATAGAATCCAGTCTTTGTTTCGATAACGATAAATAAAAAACAGTATCTGGATTGGCTTGCGACAACTCGAATAAGCGGTAATAACGAGGAGCTTTTTTCTGAGAAAAGCACCAAAAATTAATGAGACCGAAGTAAAGTACGAGCAACACTTTCATCTTGTAGAATTTGATTTTTTAACTCACGAACAGAGTCGAATTTCTTTTCGTCGCGCAAGCGATGTTCAAATGAAACGCAAATAGATTTCCCGTACAAATCTCCGGAAAAATTTAACAAATGGACCTCCAATATGGGTTGGGTTTCAATGTTTTTCACAGTTGGACTTAACCCGAGATTGAATATTGCATCATGTTTTTGGTTATCAAAAGTAGCTTTTCCGGCATAAACACCATTTTTTGGCAGTAGTTTATGAGGGTCTATATGACTAATATTTGCTGTAGGAAAGTCAATCGTTCTTCCCAATTTTATTCCATCCTCGACAACACCGGAAACACAATAAATACTGTTAAGAAGCTCGTTGGCGTGTATAATATCACCTGAAGTGAGGGCATTACGGATTTTTGTTGAACTTACGTTTATTGTATTTATTTCGACAGCAGAAATTTCTGTGAGTAGAAAACTGCCTTTTGCAGAAAAATTTTTAAGCAAAGCTACGTCTCCCTCACGCGCATTGCCAAATCGATGGTCGTATCCAATAAATAAATGGTGTGCTTTTATTGTTTTTATGAGCACATTTTCCACAAAGAGATTCGCGGACAAACATGAAAAGGCTTTGTCAAAAGGTTGTATAATTACATTTTTCATTCCAACCTCTGCCAATTTTTCAAGTTTTTCTTCCAAAGTTTGGATGAGCTTGGGGCTTTCTCCTGCATCATTTATAATCCAACGAGGGTGTGGATGAAAGACAAGCAAGGTACTTTCTCCTTTAACCTTATTTGCCTCCGTATTCATTTGCCGAATTATATGTTGATGTCCAACATGCACCCCATCAAATGTTCCAATCGTTAAAATAGGATTCTTAACACCTTTAAAATTCTCAAAACCTTCAAATACTCGCATTTACCGCAAAGTTAACATTTCTTTCTCCTTTTTTTAATTCAATTTTGTGACTAAATTTGACAAGCCCCCCGCCACTAAGGGAAGTTTGATAAACTTTACATTTAAGTTATGAAAAAAACGCATCGTCTCAATCAAAAGTTGGTATTCGCTTTTTTAATTTTAATAAAAGCCCTGAATTTAAGAGCAGATGAAGGGATGCTCATCCCGTCGTTAATTGCGGCTTTTGAATCCGATATGAAGGCAAAAGGAATGAAGCTCACCGCAGAGGACATTTACTCTATAAACAAGGCGAGTTTGAAAGACGCCATTTTTCAATTTGGAGGAGGTTGTACCGCTGAACTTGTTTCGTCGAAAGGACTCCTTTTAACAAATCATCATTGTGGTTATTCGCAAATTCAATCGCATTCGTCTCTTGAAAAAGATTACCTAAAAAATGGATTTTGGGCAAAAACTCTGACTGAGGAACTTCCCAATCCTGGTTTAATTGCGGTGCGAATTGTACGAATTGAGGATGTAACAGCCCTTGTTCTGAATGGCGCGTCTTCTAAAGATGATAAATCTACAATTCAAAGTAATATCCAGAAAATCATCTCGGAAGTAGTTGCAAATTCTGGTTACGAGGCAGAAGTTAAAGCTTTTAATTACGGAAATGACTACTACATGATGGTAAAAGAAATATTTACTGACATTCGTTTCGTGGGAACTCCTCCAAATTCAATTGGAAAGTTTGGTGGTGACACCGATAACTGGGTTTGGCCTCGTCATACGGGCGACTTTTCGGTTTTTCGTATCTACGCCGGGAAGGATAATAAACCTGCTGCCTATTCAAAAGAAAACGTTCCTTACACCCCAATTAGGTATTTAAATATTTCATTTCGCGATAGAAAGGAAGGAGATTTTACCATGGTTTATGGATTTCCAGGTCAAACAGAACAACATGTGGTGTCGTCGTATTTGAAATTTATCATTGAAAAAGAACGACCAGCCAGAATTCACATGAGAGATTTGTCATTGGGAGTTATTGATGCTGCAATGAAAGCATCTGACCTAACTAGAATTCAGTATGCCGCTAAACAGGCATCCATTGCGAATGCATGGAAAAAATGGATAGGGCAAATAGATGGTTTAAGAACCCAAGACGCAGTTATGTTAAAACAAAATAAAGAATCAGAATATACTAAACTAGCTAATTCTAAAGAAGAATGGAAGAAATATGCTTCTGTCGTGTATGAAATGAACGCCTTGGTAGAACGCGACATCAACTGGGAGTTTAAATATGCCATGGGGGTTGAATATTTTTCGTACGGTCCTGAATATTTTAAATTAGCAAGAGCTGTAAATGATTTAGTTTCGAATTATCAGAAATACAAAACAAGCGGCGAATTGAATACCGTCTTGGAACGATTAAAAGTAGGAGCGGATGGATTTTTTAAAAATTATGATGCTTCAGTGGACAAAGAAATTTTCAATAAACTGACAAAAGAATATTTTAGTAACACAGACCAATGGGAAGGGATTAAGAAAGAGCTTATGTATTCAACAACTCCTGATTGGTGCGATAATTACATCAAGTCAATCTCTGACCGGATCTACACAAAATCGGTGTTAACAGACAAGGAGCGCTACTTAAATTTTCTACAAAATTTCAATGATAAAAGCATTAAAAAACTTGACAAAGACGTAGGATTACAACACTACACAGCCCACATTACTCCTTTCAGAAATTATGTAATTCCTGCTTATCAAAATTTTTCGAATAACATGAGCACATTGCTTCAAACATACGTGGAAGGGAAAAAAATAATGTCCCCAAATGCAAAACATTGGCCGGATGCAAATAGTACATTACGCATAACTTATGGTAAACTGGAAGGATCAACCCCAACGGATGGAATGAAATACACAGAACACACCACTCTTGAGGGGATGATTGCAAAATACCACAGCGGGAATGCAGATTTTGAATTGCAACCCCGCATGCTAGAGTTATTCAAGCAGAAAAATTATGGAAATTATGCTCAAAATGGACAGCTTTGGGTTTGTTTTACAGGATCTAATCATACTACTGGCGGAAATTCAGGGTCCCCAGTTTTGGATGAAAATGGCAATTTAATGGGATTAAACTTTGATAGAACCTGGGAAAGCACAATGAGTGATTATTTATTTGATTCGGCTCGCTGCAGAAATGTGGTTGTGGATATCCGATACGTTTTGTGGGTTATGGACATTTATTCAGGAGCAAGGCATTTAGTTGATGAGATGGTTTTGGTTAAAGAATAGCAAAGAACATTTAATTAGGTGATGAAATGGACCTTAAATTTACGGTAACAGCTATTAGGGGTTATCTGTTTTAAAGATAGGGAACCCTTTTATCTTGGTTTAGTTGAATATGGGACAAAAAATTAGTATATATAATAGTTTAACAGGGGAGAAAGAAATTTTAACCCCGAGAAACAACCAATTTGTTGGGATGTACGTATGTGGGCCAACACTCTACAGCGAGCCACATATGGGTAACATGCGGACCTTTATAAATTTTGATCTTGTATATAGGTATCTACTGCACGCCGGATATAAAGTGAAGTATGTTCGAAATATAACAGATGCGGGGCACATAACAAATTCAGCAGGACAAGAAGAAGACAGCATAGGTAAAGCAGCACGTCTAGAACAACTTCAATCGCTTGAAATAGTATACAAATACAATGTGAAGTTTCAAGAGTTACAAAGGCTTTACAACATGCTTCCGCCTAGCGTTGAGCCAACGGCAACTGGGCATATTCAAGAGCAAATTGAAATTATTGAGAAAATACTTGAAAATGGATACGGGTATACCGTCAACGGAAGCGTATATTTCGATACAAAACGATACATGCAGGATTTCAACTATGGGATTTTGAGTGGCAGAAAAGTAGAGGAACTTGAAAATGAAACTCGTTCGTTGAATAACCAAGACGAGAAAAGATTTTTTGCAGATTTCGCACTTTGGAAAAAAGCAAACCCTGAAGACATGCAAATTTGGAGATCTCCTTGGGGTGATGGTAACCCTGGATGGCATATCGAATGTACAGCAATGAGCACCAAATACTTGGGTAAACAGTTTGATATTCACGGAGGAGGGATGGATTTGAAATTTCCTCATCACGAAGATGAGATCGCACAAAGCTATGGTTCATTTGGTTGTCAGCCAGCGTCTATATGGATGCATGCCAATATGTTAAATGTAAATGGTCAAAAAATGAGTAAAAGTCTTGGTAATTTCTTTTTACCACAAGAGATTGTAGAAGGGACAAGTCCTCTTTTTAAGAAACCGTACTCGCCCAATGTGATTCGTTTTTTCATGATGCAGGCACACTATCGAAGTACTTTAGATATTACCGAAACAGGTTTAGATGCTGCAGAAAAAGGCCTCAGTAGGATGATGGAAGGATTAAAATTAGTGGAGAGACTTTTACCTTCTGTAAGCACTTCATTCAAATGGAAAGAGTTGATAGATTCATTCGATGAGGCGATGCAAGATGATTTTAACGCCCCGATACTAATTGCGAATTTGTTTGAAGCGGTGCGTTACATCAACTTAATTAACGATGGAAAAGAGACTATTTCGTCAGACCACCTCAGAATTCTTAAAACAGCCATTCATGTTTTTATCTATCACGTGTTGGGTTTGACTGCTGAGGGCCCAGGACAAGACAAGCGGCTTCAACCGGTCATGGATTTGGTACTTGATTTAAGAAGTCAAGCACGCGAAAAGAAAGATTGGGCAACTTCAGATAAAATTAGAGACGGTCTCGCTGCTGCAGGGATTTTTGTAAAAGATGGAAAAGAGGGCACGGATTGGTCTTAGTTGAATTCACTTCTCAGTTCGTAAACTATATCTTTAATAGATCGGATGGACTTAACGTGTTCAATCGAAGGCCCAGCGCACCAAACCGTTTTGTAGGTAGACGAAAAAGCCGCTTTTTGTAAGCTTCTCATTCCTTTCATGAATGTAAGTGCTTTCGCCCATTTTTTTAGGCGTTTATTTTTGTTTAAAATTCTTTCTAACCAGTTTTGCTTAGTTCCGGTTTGTTGAACATAAGGTGTGTTTATTACAGTACAAGGAGTTCCCGAAAGCTTGGTTGTCATCACAATATCTTTTGCGCCATAATCTACACAGGCTTGTTTGTACCCCATAGAAACTGGAGCTTCCTTCGTGGCAATAAAAATGCTACCCACAGAAAGACCATCAGCCCCAAGTGTTAACATATCACGAATTCCTTTTCCCGTTCCAATTCCCCCTGCAGAAATAACAGGGATTTTACATGCTTGTTTAAGCGCAGGAATAAGCTCTTTATTTGATATTGGACCTGCATGTCCGCCTGCCTCTTTACAAACTGCAATTACTGCATCAGCTCCAAGCGCTTCGACCTTTTTTGCGTAATGTTCATCCGTAACATCACAAAAGACCAATATTCCATTAGCATGAGCGAGTTTTATTGTTTCCTCTGGAGAGCCAAGTGAGGTGATGAAAAAATCTATCTTTTCCTCACAGCATACTTTAAGTTGCTCTTTGTACAAGAAATTGGATTTATTGACGATGAGGTTAATTCCAAAGGGACCCTTAACCTCTCTCTTAATTTTGTGAATGGCATTTCTCAATTCATCTGTTGTTCGATAATTCAAAGCGGGAATGGCTCCTGTAATACCTGCTTTTATTCCTTCAATAATCATTTCCTCATTAGAGACCAAAAACATTGGGGCGATGATTATAGGGAAATCAATATTGAGGAGTCTGCAAAGCGCTGATTGTTTGGGATTCATTGGAAAACTTGGTTTAAAGGTATACAAATTCATTTGAAAACCGGGTAGGCATTCAAACTAATTGCAACTGTTAACCAGAGCGCATAAGGCAATAATAAAAGACTCCAATAAGGGTGTACGCTTTTTTGACCTGCCAAACCAAGCCAAATAATCACGATTAAAAGACATGTAATTACAATCAGAGCTCCCACAATTAAGTGAAATTTAAAAAAAATAGGATTCCACAGGACATTTAAAAACCATTGAATGACGTATATTCGGAGAAACAGACGCCAATTGGAGGTCGCCATAAGTCGAACCATATAAAAACTGAAGCAAATCATTATGCTTGTCCACGCTAATCCGAAAACATATCCCGGAGGAGTCCAAGGTGCTTTCGGGAGGGCTTCGTACCACTCGTTTGTGGCAGGACTACCTCCCATTAATAAACTTCCTAGTCCTAAAGCCCCAAAATTCGACAATAGGAAGAGAAAAAAAAGTCCAACTATTTTTTTCATTTAACAATAACTCCTTGTTTTTTAAAATGTTCCAAGTATTTCATTTTCTTTTCGGAAATTGATTCCGCGGGAAAAACAAAGCGCTTGTCGAACATCGTGTCGTTTACCCAGAAGCTCACCCAATATTCATTCGTTAAACCAAATAAATCAGGCATAATAGGCTCTATTTTAGCGGCTTCATTTGGTAGTAAAACTTCTAGGCTATGACGGAGTGTTGAGGTTTTTATCTTTTCCCCAGTTTGAGCATTTTCGCCGTAGCCGGTACTCGAAATAATTATACCTTCCATAATATCGTCACGAAGGTTCAATAAGTACACGCCAAACTCCTTTTCGCCCTCAACTTCATTCAACACTACTGCTACTGCTACATTTTCTACCTTTGGCCCCTTTAGTTCTTCTCTCATCGCTTAATGGATTGATTTAATATAATGTCTTTGATTTGAACATACTCTAGGATATCTACTGAATGACCAACAAGATAGTCAAACGAGTTAATCTTTTCTGATAGAAAAGGCAATCTTTGCAATTTGAATCGTTTATCTTGCCGTTCTCCTAATCGAATAATCAGCGTCTGTTCTTTAGGAATAAATAGAATGTATTGGCCAAGAAACCCCATAAAATAATGAATGGGATTACCGTTGTTATAATAAGTCCACAGGTGAAGGCCATAGACATAGTTGGGGATTCCTTCCTTGGTTATAAGCGAGGTGTTTGCCCGAGTCATATGAGCAATGTAGTCTGCCGAAACTATGCGTTTACCATTCCATTCGCCTTCATTAAGCATGAGTCTTCCGAGTAGAGCAAAGTCTCTTGCTGTCGCATAGAAACAACAGTAGGCTTTTTCGTCACCGTTCTCTCGGTCCATACTCCAAGTTGCTTCTTTTTCAGCACCTAAAGGTTTCCAAAGTTTTTCAGCCGCATAATCAGCAATCGTATTTCCTGTTGCCTTCTCCAAAACCATCGATAGCAGTTGTGTGTTTAAGCTTTGATAATGAAAAACCGTGCCTGGCTTTTCTGTAACGCGCCGCCTCGTGACCAAACTCTCCAAATCACTACCATAATAGGCTTCAGCAGTTTCTGAGAGGGGGTTCGTTCCGCTTTCGTCCCAATCAAATCCGGCTGACATGGTTAAGAGGTGACGAATCGTGACGACATCACGCCCATTTTCTTTGAACGCTGCAATGTAGCGATGAACCGGCTCATCAATACTTTTGATTTTTCCTTCGTCAACGGCTATTCCAACAAGCAATGAAACAATCGTTTTTGCCATACTGAAAGAATTGCTTGTACTTTCTTTCGAGTGCCCCCCCCAATAATGTTCATAGAGAATGGAATCCTTGCGAATCACCAAAAAAGCACGTGTTTTCATGGCTTCCAAGTAAGCTAATTTTTCATCTGGAAGTTGTATAGAGGAAGACTTGGGATGTATAAACCACTTGAACGGCTGATTACTTTTCGCCACGGTAGCATTTGGAAAAATGTCATTGTCGTATATTCCCGGTCCGGTTTTACCAACCAAGTAGGTTTTTGCAATACCATTGTATAAATAAGTGCGGCCGCTCAATAAAATAAAAAGATTAATAGCTAGAATTAATACCCCTAACGTGTACAAGAGATAACGAAAAATAAGCGAACTTCTTTTCATATCTTATTTAACGTCAAATTCAAATAATTCTTGCAAATGCTGCAGCAAATAGCCCCAAACCTCCTGGATATCTTGAGGGCCTCCTAATTCTTTTTGCATCGATGTAACGGCCTTATCCTCAATACCACAGGGCACAATGTGTGAAAAAAAACTTAAATCTGTATTGACGTTAAATCCAATTCCGTGCATGGTTACCCAACGAGAACTCTTTACGCCCATCGCACAAATTTTCCTGGCTTTTGACTTGTTTTCACCGTCTATCCAAACACCTGTCAACCCTTCAACACGTCCTGCTACAATACCATAGTCGTGAAGCGTTAAAATGACGGCTTCTTCTAAATAACGCATGTATCGGTGGATGTCTGTAAAAAATTGTTCTAAATCCAAGATTGGGTATACTACTAGTTGTCCCGGACCGTGGTAGGTAATGTCGCCGCCACGATTTATCTTATAAAAAGTTGCTTCTTTTTCATCTAGTTCGTTTGCATCCAAAAGTAAGTGGTCATGTTTTCCACTTTTTCCTAACGTGTATACATGGCTATGTTGGCAAACCACTAAATGGTGCTCTGGTATTTCTTCTGTTTCCCCGTTTCGCTTTGCAATCTTTAGATCTACAGCCCTTTTAAATAATACTTCTTGCTGATCCCAAGCTTCTTTGTAGGCAATTAAGCCCCAATCTAAAACGTTGACAAGGGGTCTCGATTGCATTAAAATTTCGCTAGTTCCCCTTTTAGGTAATCGATAATTTCAATATCAATAATATCCGCACCATTTAGTTCGCACAAATAGTAAGATGCCCAGTCTACCACATGAGTTAAGTAAAGTGATTGCTCCACAAACGAGTTGCCTTTCGCATGAAGGGCAAAGGTTTTTCCGCATTTTTTCTCTACGGCTTGTTGTGTAATTTCAAAACGTTTACTGTTTCTTGGATGCTGGTCTTTAGTATAGAAAAAAACTGGGGCAAAGCGATTGTCACCACCGGACCAACCCACCAATTCGTTGTGGTTCATTTCTGGAACGACGTGGTGCCAACACAAATACTTTGAATTCTCGTTAAATTGCTGCCGTGCTCTTACTGCGATAGCTTCGTATTTTGTTTCAGCATATA
>Ga0194115_10003583_pt1 | contig 17360 bp, 10 predicted proteins | sample TA2MahsurfametaG_3_FD_148656 | JGI IMG/M metagenome (GOLD analysis project Ga0194115, IMG submission 148656) | Freshwater microbial communities from Lake Tanganyika, Tanzania - TA2015002 Mahale S4 surface | ecosystem: Environmental > Aquatic > Freshwater > Lake | place: Tanzania: Lake... | reverse complement strand
TGCTACAAGCAGATCTCTAATTTCGATGGAGTCATTTCTGATTCTACCGCTGTCTTGGAGGTGGAACCACAGAATGTAAAGGCTCTTGTGCGTCGTGCGCAGGCCTTTGAAGGCGTCGAGCGTTACAGATTTGCGCTACAGGACGTAAAGGCCGTCTTGGCTATGCCGTACAGCCAAGTCGGCAAAGCGAATTTCGATCTTTGTAATGGAATGCAGCACCGGCTCAATCGGACTGTAGCTCAGCTTAAGCAAATGAATAGCTCGTAAAGCGACGGGTGGATTATCATACAGACCGTGTTCGGAAAGGAGGTATTGAAATGATATCGTTTCTGTTCGTGATAGAGTAGAGAAGGGTTGCCATCATGGTGTATACAGCCCTCGTATGAGCAGCAGAGGTACGACGGTCAGGACCAGCCAGCTGATTGAATCGAAAGATCAAGGGCTATCTAGACATACGCTAATGCCGAATTGCCACGTTCGGTATCGACATCGTCGACTTTTTGGCGCTTGGACGACGGAGACAAGCCAGACTCGTCAAAAATTCGTATCGTGGTGACAATTTCCTTCGAGCACTCTTGTATTTCTCTCACGATGTCCCCGAGACTGCACGAGACAAGAGAGTCACATTGTAACTCTTCATCGATCGGATGGCTGCGTTCAGAGGACATCACAGAAAATGGCATGGGAGAAAACTTTTGTGGCCGCCAAAGCACGCATATTACCTCAGGGCAATTCTGATTATAGAAGAAAAGAGCGTGTTCATCGAACTGCTCTCGAAGCTTGTCCACCAGATCACGAACAGGATTCCACATCGGAACGAGGGCGTTTGTAGAGGCTCGTCTGAGATTGCGGTACCCTTTCTGCCGAAGAGCTGGTGGTCCAAGAGCCAACGCCGCCATACTTCGACCAAACGAAGTGTCGTCCACAGCATCCTCGCTCTTGACCAGTTCCAGACGCCCCCCTGTTGAACTCGCTTCCAAATTTACGATGAAGTCCTGGTGGACTCTCATGAGGAAGCTGTAAGATTTGAATGCGAGGGGCGTTTCTCTAAAGACAGCAGACCAATCAGAATCGTCAAAAGCTACGAGACACCGATGCAAGTACTGATGCGACCTGTTCGCGAGGTGAATCACCCTTTTCAGGACTACCCACTCCGGGGAGACAACACTCGGTACCCACTTGTGGGGTGCATGATTGCCATCCCCTTCCGAGACTTCACAATCTCTGTTGTACGGCGCGATGACGTACATGGGCGATTCATCACTATTCGAGCGCTTGCGAACATTGCTGAAAGCATGAAGGATATCGCTATAGTCCTCACTGTTCATGTGACCGCGTGGATCCACTACAAGAGGCTCCCTGACAAACCAAGTCAGATGATTATATCAATGGTCAACGACGTAGATACACCGGAACCCTTACCTTTTCCAGTCGAATGTTTCCAAGAGCTGCAGGAATCTAGAAAATCCTGCAGGTACAGAACCGGGCGGCTCCACAAAAACGGAACTGTCGCAGTACACTTTTGCAACAAGTAATTCAATCAACTCCGTTGACAAATGCCCTGAAAGTAAATGGCTATCTGCCCAGTGCCTCGCAACGCGGACAACTGACCCTGCCGACGGGTGGAGTGTGTGTACGGCATGAATTAGCGAGTGATGACGAGACGCTATCACATGCTTTTGCGTGAGGTGTCTTAGAAGATCAAGAGAAGATGGGCTTGGCCTCGCAAGCCGGCGGAGGAGGTTGATTTCTGCGTCGGAAGCAATCATAAGTTTAAAGCAGTAACCCCGGTATCCTAGATACGCGTGTGCAGTATCCACAGCGAATAAACCGTCAAACTCTTGGTCACCGTATTTTTCAATGCCCTCAACGAGCTTAAGCAGCATTGCTGCTTTCGCTGCAGAGATCGCCTTCAGATCAGATGGCCACTTTGAGGACGATCTGAGTTTGACTTGACAAAGAATCGGATCAAACACCAGAGCCCCCGCAACCTTAATGGACGATGAAATACTTCGTCCTAAGAAAGGATGCGGCATGGGAGGAAAAAGCTCTGAGTAGCGGAGAACTGGCGCTAGCGGCTCAACTGCCTCAATCTCAAGCGGTAAACCCAATGAGCTTTCGCGGAGGACGGAACAAAGACTTTCGAACGCATGCATGACATTTTTATGACCCGCGAATGGATCAAAAACGGGGTTACTTGTTGGGCTGGTGCACCTCATGACGTCAATCGTGGAAGCTATACCCCGATGTGACATCAATACTACGTCGCTGCCGTAATGTCGCCTCAAAAGATACACAACAATGTTCTCGATAAAGCCACCGCCCCATTTGTCTTTGTTTTGAAAGCTAGGATGATTTTCATCCCAAACAACCGAGTAGACAATTGCCCCTTAAAACGCCGAAGCTGTGCTTTTTCACCCCATAGATTGAGAAAACGACTAAGCTCCTCGTGCCGATCTGACGGCGGTCCACGATCTACTACTCTTTGGCTTGTTTCAGGATCGATAGATACGCCGATTACAATATTGGTTGTACCCGTCGGGGAAGTCGAGCGACAGGGAACTGCTAGGTTCTGTTCCGTTGCTAAACATAGAAACTGATCTGAGTCCGTCTCTTCGGAACGAAATTCTCCGTTTCCGGTACTCAACACACGTATGGCGTGAATTCGATTGCCAAGACCTCTCTCGAGCTTCTCAAGCAACGCACGGACTTCAAATTCCCAATCATCGGCTTTTCTGGACACAGTTTGAACTCGAAAGTACAAATCCCACTGCTGCCAAAATCTTGCCCGTTGCATGAAGAGTATGTCGAAAGATGACATAGATCGTCTCAAGTCTTGCAAGGCTTTTTGGGCGTGCCAAGAGAGCAGCTTCATAAAGTTAGGAGAGACTCCACCCAAAAAATTGTACGACATGGAGCAATCTAGGAAGACCGGCCCAAGGAGATAGCTGTCGGTGAATTCATACGCTTCCATCAGAGTCTGTGGATCAGCGTCTGAAAGAGGTGAATAAGGTGCCGTCTCGACTGGATTATCCTTACCAGATGGCATGATCAACACTGTCCGCTTTCGTCGCACCTTAAACGTAGATTCATAACTTTCTCCTGCTGCCGCCCGATACGTTCGGTGATCAGGTTTTTCTTCACCGAGCCAGTTGGTGTTTGCCCATGTCTGCAACAAGACCGTGAAAAGCTGAAGTGGCGTCATCCTCGAATTTATGGCATTTGTACGAAGCAGATAAACCATCAGCAAAGCTACACTGGCCTCCGACCATCCGTCGTGGTTTCTCCATAGACCTCTTTGAAGCGCCCATATCTTGATTAGAATTAGAGCGGCTCGGCAATTTTTGTCCTCGGACAAGTCGCACATATAGGGGTCCTCAAAAAGGTGGCGTACATCATGAAGGAGGCAGTGGTTGTATAACTGCGACACAGCACCGTCGGCCTTCACATTACTTCGATTCGGGGCAAGTCGCATTTTTGGAATCCAATCAACTGATTTCATGCCAAAGTGGAGATACACCTGGATCTTTGTGCTCTGTTTCTTGCGATAAGACAAACGCAACAAAGGCGGGCGAGAGCAACCATGAATCCAAACGACATCAACGTTTCCAACGTTCTTGGAGTGCCTGGATAGTTCTCGGGCCACGCAGGTCATGACCAACGTCCTTTTCTGCAAGAAAACCGAGACACTTTTGCTGAGAACGAGCAAGAACGGATCCAGGGAAAATCGGCAAGCAAACTTACGTCGAAATATCGATAATTCATGAAGTCTTTACCAGACAATGCGGTTTCAGGAATCTGGACCATGAGTTCCAATGTAGGAACCACTTTGGCATTTCCCGATTTCGTTGTCAGAAACAGACGGGCCTTCGTACACCCCATCACGAGAACAGACAGGCAATCATCAGACGGTATTATTTCAACTGAAACCGGCTTATCAGCCTGTTGTTGTAAACGTGAATTACTGATATGCACACTGGAAACGATCTTGGAAATCAACTGAATGAACTCTTCAACTTGGGCTCCCCACGTCTTCGCGTCTAGATCCAACTGGCATTCATCTATTAGTTCAGCGACCTGCATTCTCAGCAAATTCGACGAGTGTAGATCCATCGTTGCAAGCCCTGCATCTTCTACTGCAGAATATTCCACCATGGTACAGTGTTCTTATGGTCTGGATATCACTGTAGTCGCATAGTGTGTTCTGGTAGCGTGATCAACCAACTTCTCTTGCGCTCTGTCAATCCGACGCCAAACATCCTGAGAATTTTGCTGGTGGTCGAGGAGATGACGTCATCAGGTCATGGGGTGATCATTTTTGGCGTGACACCAGCCGACTTGCACCTTGCACCTTGCACCACGCAATTCTTATACTGCGCTTGTTCGTGCCGTAGCGGCCAAACACGGCGGAGGGAAAAGAGGGTTCAATTCGACTGAGACTTGGACGACGAAATCGTACGCTTGATCCCACAGATAAAGTCACACACTAACTGTAAGTGAAGGCAACACGTTCAAGTGTATCTTTTGACATTTTGATCCAGACCTTCAGAGCATCAACCCAGGGGACGTTGCAACCATGCCTCGTCAGTCAGGGATGGCCGATCGAGAGCCTTGTCCCTGGAGAATTGTCGACGACGTAGGTGGTGCGTTCTGCATGGGTAACATTGGCGGTGGACTCTGGCACGCTATAAAGGGTGCGCGAATGGCACCTGCCGGAGCTCGCCTCGCCGGATCCTTGTCATCGATCCAGGCGCGGGCACCAGTTCTTGGTGGTCAGTTTGCTGTATGGGGAGGCCTTTTCGCTTGTTGTGATTGCAGCCTTACAGCGATTCGACAAAAGGAAGATCCTTGGAATTCGATCATCAGTGGAGCAGCTACTGGTGGTGTTTTGGCTGCCCGGGCTGGCCCCAGGGCGATGGCAAGTGCTGCTGCAGTGGGCGGCGTGCTGTTGGCGTTGATTGAGGGATTTGGTATTATGTTCACGAAGATGACTGCGCTGCCCTCGCCGGACGATTTGCTAGCACAACAAGCTATGGATCCAACAGCCCCCCCTACCGCAGGCGGTTTGTTTCCAAGTGTTGGTGGAATGGGTTCAAACAGTCCGCTCACAGCCAGGCCTCCTGCCCCTAGTTCAGTTGATGGCGAGCCGTACTCGACCGAAACCACGTTTTCAAGAGAGCAAACAACAGTCAATGATTCGTCGAGTAGCAGCTGGTGGCCATTCGCGAGCGATAAAGCTTAACGCTCCGATGTGTCGAATGAGGGTACTTTCTTTGACCCTACTGAAGTGAGTTGTGATTCTAGACTAGATTTAGAATAGGAACCCGTATTACCAAATCTTGCGAGGCAATATCTCGCTCCATCGACTGAACAAACCCGTCCGTCGTTCCAGGACAATCATCTAGCATTGGGCCCGCACCTACTGGCCCTTACCTAGGGAGCTAAAGTCATGCTTAAGTCTCGCGCAGTCGAGGACCGCTTACGAGTGCCGTCGATTCTGCGAAGAAACGTGCGATCGCTTTTTGAGGATCGATAATCCAGGCAAGGAAAAAACTGCGACGCTGGGCTTTTCTTTCAAGATAGATCTGATCGTGGCACTTAACAAAATAAGAATATCGTACCTTAGGAGAACAAGAAATTTTGGCAGTATAATCTCGTTCTTGGACGATGGTAATTGAATCTCTTGCAATATAATGCCGGTCTGGACGAGGATCTTTGACTTTCTCGCAACGGTCTCGACAAGGGCTCTTCGCATTTCTTTCGATCTATTGCGGTCTCAACGAGGCTCTCTGTATTTCCTACGATACAGTTTCGTTCTCGGCGAGAGCCCTTTGTATTCCTTACAACACAATTTCGGCCAGGAAGTGGGTTCTTTTTATTTCTTATGCGATTGTTTCGGAAGCTGTTTATTTACGTCTTGCAATGCAATATCGGTCACCAAGAGGGCTGTTTGAATTCTTAGAATATTGCATTGCTCGCAAAGACAGTGTATTTTGCAGCTACATGGCACAATCATTATCGCTGTTGTCTCTCATCTTCTCAACTATCGTCATCGTTGTCACTGGTGAGTGTGTCTCGTCATGGTCTACATCATCATCGTTTGTGTCTGTACAGTTATCATTACAATTGTAGTTGTTCGGGCTGGTTGCTGTCTGCTTCTTGTTCTTGGAATCGTCGTTATTTGTTCTTCATCGGTATCGTCATCGTCTCGTTCGGGTTGATCATTGTTTGCTTGTTCGTCATCGTTGTCCTTTCACTCCTCATCGTCGTTATCTTCATCTCCATCATCGTTGTCTAGTCCGTCATCACTTCCACCATCGTCATCGCGCATCGTCGATCCATCTTCATAGTCGTTCTTCCTTCTGCATCACCAACGGTGTAGCCGTCATGGTTACCACCGTTGTCTACACCATCTTTAGCGGAATGATGGGAATATTCCGGACAATTGTAAGTCAAGGAAAATTGCTCAGCTGTCTAGTTTTTTTTCCGGTTGAGACGCCCTCGAGTTAGGGTAGCAAGGCAACACCGAAATTCTAGACAATTAGACCGCAATTGGTTTAACGCATAAAAAAGTCAAATTAATCTCGTCTCATTGCCTGGAACACCTACTGGCTCGAGCCAATGAGTTATAGAGATCCTCAGCTACATAAAGTAAAATTTGATCATGTACTACATCGATAGAAAATTGCTTCCCAAAACGATGGGAAACGTCGTCGTGGAACGGTCAGGAACGGTCACGAATTCAGTGAATCGGAGACTAGCTCCTTTCATCACGGATGATGCACTGTTTTGACCATGGTGATTGGTGGAATATCTTGAAGGCATCCATCAACTAATTTAGGGAATCGTTGCGGATAAAGAGGAACCGTGTCAAATTGCTTTTTGAGCCATTACAACAAGTTAAAGCAGTTGCCCTTGATGTGCGTCGGTGATCAATCACCTTTGAGGGTGTTCCAGTGCAAGAAATAAAGAAGCTGTTCGAGAACGTGTTGGCCGGAAACTCTCCGGAAGAAATCCTTTTCTTTTATGGCAATATATTCGCAGAGTTCAGTTTTCACGGAGCTGCTCTACAAATGATCGATGGTGTCGACGATGTTGCCGACATACCTCGTCTTAGCAGTTGAATTCTTCATTGTCTGCCCTGGCAATATGTTCGCAGAGTTTAGTTTTCACGAAGCTGCTTTAGAAATGATCGATAGTGTCTACGATGTTGCGGACATACCTTGTCTTAGCAGTTGGTTGGTAATATGTTCGCAGAGTTCAGTTTTCACGGCGGTGCTCTACAAATGATCGATGGTGTCTACGATGTTGCGGACATACCTTTTCTTAGCCGTTGAATGTTTGAGAAGACTTGCTCCCGCTGAAACGAAATCAAGTGACGGGGATGTTGGGCAATAAGAATCGTACGCTCCAGGAAGGGGACGAATGGACGGAGATGCTACGTGCAATGGGTGTGAAAAACGAATCAACTCAATCCATCGTGTTTGTCTTCAAGCGCATAACGATGTTCTTACAATGACGGTGTAGAAATCGTCGTTAATGCTTTTGAATATTACTGGAATGGATAAGGATCCACCGTTTCAGACTGCTATTCTCGACTTGAATGCCCTCTGGATCTCGCTCCTGCCAGTGGCGACTCCTCTTGGACTGACAGTGAACGGAGAACGCCTGGCGGAAGCCAGTTGCGCTGATTGTATCTGGATTCACGAGGTCGATGAACCCTCAACGGCCCGAATCCAGGACTGATCGGACGAGAATGTCGAGACCCTCGTATCAAGAACTAGGCCCGAAACCAGCACTGATTGGACGAGAATGTCGAAAGTCTAACGAATCCGGCTGAGAAGTAAGCCGAAACTCACCGCTCCCTCGACGTTTTCGTCTTTCTTGCTGGATTGATCACACGGATATAGGGTATGCCATTTATCGCTTGCCCCGTTCAGAGAATTCACCTTTACACCTGAAATATCCGGTCCCAAGAATCAAAACGGAATATGGGCACCCTACGTCCAAGTTTCGATCAGTTCAAAGGTGATGTATCGTGAGACCCTCTCGAGAGATTTGATCAGCACACCAGAAAAATACGATCCAGAAAAACAAGACGGAATATGCGCAACCCACATTCAAAGTACCAAGAGGCCAATTGTCATAGATCGTTAGACCCTATCGTGGGAATACACCAGAACACGAGAAACATCCCATCCAACAAATAAAGTAGTCCACTACACCTATACATTATCGCATGTATTTTGTTGCCAGGCTGTAGTTTGGACAGGGCAGCAGGATCGTTTCTCTACTCACATAGAGGTCTCTAGTATTTCTAAACTCCAGGTCAGCCTTCCTCAGCTAGCCCCGCATCTTTGACAATCGGGCTTACAAGAGCCTCACACTGCAAGAGGGTTAGGATTGGGGTTGGGGTTGTGGGCCCTCACTCCGATCACCGGCGCACCAATCGGGAATCAACCCTCTCATATCCCTACAAACCAATGCATCCTCCCTGTGCTTATTCACTCAATTTCCCCCGGGGTCTAACCCTATCTCAGATCTACTTTTTAGGTTGCCTCGAGCAATGCTAAGGTAACTCGGACTCTAAACTAAAACATGGCTTGCTTATAGGCTGCAATTGAGCCAAGTTATTTCCGTATCACTTGTAGACAAGGTGGTGGATCTGCTCGGTTCGGATTTATAGTGCTATGAACCCTTCTTGTGAAATGACATAGAGAACATTGTCTTCCCTGTATAGAAAGGATCTAAAACAGAAAACAACTTTCATGACTTAGTGAACCTTGTACCACATGACGCCATTCGACAGATAGTTGGTACACTCTGGATGATAAGACCATTCCACTGTCACGTTCAAGGACACGATGAAGCTGTCACCAACTGATTATACTGGGTGTTCTTTCTCTCATTTTCGCCTCATCAGCCTTTAGGCAAAACAAGAGCTTGATCAAATTTAGATTTTTGGTGAAGACTCGAGCCCCAACGACTTCTGCGAAGTGTACAAGTGGTATCAGAAGGCAATAATGACTGCGACAATCCTTACGGTACAGCGGTAGTCTCGGATTCTTGCAGTAAAGTAGCTTACTACGCTTTTTCTTGACAAGGATGTTCAACTTTTTTCTGCTTGAGACTGTAGGTTTTTGTGCGGACACCCAGGGCACCCCGGACTTGTCATTTTCGCCCTTTTCTTTCGTATTCACGGTTTCATCCCGACGTACGGCCACACAATGATGTCCAGCGCCGTGTTCACGCCCAGAGACTTCACATGATGAAAGCCGCCACTCCAAAAAAACACACCAAATTTTGTGTGTTCTTGTATACAATGTCAATGCTCGTCCTTTTCTGTACATTCAATTAACCACTTCCAACAGAATTCTCCATTTATTTGTTTGCTTGCTTCTATTTGCAGTCAATACTCACCAGGGACTAAAGCCTCGGACTCATAGAGGCTTAGAGATCCAAAGTATTCCAAACGCTGAATTTCGGTTTTATCCTTGACGGAATAGTTTGCAAGCATCGAATTAGTATGTGAATAAGGCAAACATGGTTTCAACGTTTCGTGGTTTGAACCACTACCTAGTTTTTTCTTTATCGACGCAATGCATCATTTTTCTTCGGTGAAAATCTGTAATGACCGTACAACGGTATCTTCTAGAGCTTCATAATTGTCAATTATGGAACTAAACCGTAAATTTGACATGCTCTACTCTGCAGAAAGTGATCTGTCACAAAAACAATATGTAGGTTTCTGTTTCTCGAGTTAACTGACCAACCATCATCCAAAACCAAAAACCTAAATGGTCAACTATGCACACAGGTAACTTGGGCTAAGAATACTTGAGGTAGACATATGATGATCCGAAAATGCTTACACCGTGCATCCAATTGAGCACCCGAACTATGTTTACTTTACATGCTTGAGGACACAACCGATTATCCAATCTGAAGAGAGATCTCGAACGGAAAACATACCAGTCGCTTGCGCCTCAGCCCTTGAGAACTTTCCTGTTTTCGATACTTCTTAATCCTCTATGATGACGCACCAGTACGCTGTTCCCGTTGATCGCCAATGAAAACACAATACGGAAACTTCAACCCAAATAGCGTAAGATCTTGGCACAGTTGGTCTACGCGGTCTAGCACCATAGTATGTTACCATAATTACCATAAGACTTTCCACTCACCGAACCCTACCCAACAAGTACCCTAGTAGGAATGCCGATTCCGGGTCTCCATGTCGCCAATCCACCATGATCCCTCCCAAATATAGAACCAACGGATCGACAAAGGTTATCACAGTGTGCATGATTGCCTTTCATGTTGGATCTTTCGTGCCTCTGTCACGATGGTTCACAATTTTCTGTTGGTATCGCAAGACAAATACTCAGATGTCAGATAGTATTCCTAACGGCAAGATTTCGAGGGCAGCGATCTAACAGTCTTCGGATCGCGAAGAAGTTTGTATTGTTCCACCCCACTAGCCCAATAGTACGAAAGTGAACCATATGCTCATGGGACTTTCTACACTACTCATTATCCGAATAGAAGATGAGAATTCCATAATTTAAACCCTCGATTATGTCTATCCAATACGAAGCATACGGACTCTCTACACAATGTTCTTCGGTCCTACAGGCCGCGTATCTGGCTGAGTAAATGAGCCATCGTCAACCGCCTGACGCCTACGTAGTTTCGAGCCATGATGACGTTTGGTGACCTTTGAATCGGGTTGCTCGAATCTATGGATGGTTAGTCTACGAGTAGCTTTCCAAAATGGAGATGCAATCAACAGTTTAAAACAGATATTCATTTACCGACAATGTACGGCTACTCTATTTGTACATTTGTTATTGTTTTTGCACGGTTCTGTCGATGTGAAATACCTAAAAGTTTGATAACTGGTGGACTCTGTTATTCGTTTGCTTTCCTATATTGTGTTACAGTCGTGTGCTGAGATAACCATCTTGGGATGCCTTGGCTATCAAGCTCACAAATCAACTAGCTCGTATCGAACTAACACGGTGACCTACATTATGAGGTGAAGAGACGACGGCCCCTTTCAAGATGTCGAGGCGGTGGTGTGAAGTCGGATGTGGAAATTTCCCACGGTCATGCTACTTTCGTGGCAAAAGGACGTCGCTATGCGTTTAGAGATTGGCTAGTCAGGACGATCTAGCCATTACCTAGGTACTGACATGAGGTGTGCATGATCGAGAACGAGAAAGTCGAAGTAGCTGCGCTGGATCATGAGCGGAGCGGACTGCGCAAATCAGGTAGGTTTTGCGCTTCCCTTTTTCTAATGTTATCTATTCCCGCGTCGGGCATTGCCGGACTGTAAGACCTCTTGAGTCATAAACTCGTGGAAGTTTTTGTGTCAAACCGATGCACTCTGGAGACACGGAAACGGGTCTTTGGTTCCTTACGGATTGAAGTTGTCGGAGCAGCTCACCACATGGAAACTCAATGGTCAACGCAGCCACAGCCGAAACAACAAAACTGATCACTGTGACGGCTGTAAAGTCCATGAAAAATGTCAGCAAACGAAATGTTCTCTTTTCCTTTTCTCCCAGCTGCCACAAAAAGATTATGATAGGGTGTATGAGATATGTGCCGAACGAAAGATGAGCCAACGGAGTGAAAAGCTTTAGGCTCAAAATTTCCCGGACGCCATAACCTCTGCCGTGCATGCAAGAATGAATTAATGAGCCTATGCACATCGACCACAGTGCGCGACTGAAGGCTGTGTAGAGAAAGGTTATCGAAGATGGCCACAGCGAACCACACTTATTGGTGAAAGGAGACTCTTCGAAGCTACAAGGTCTTCTGGCGTACGCTCCCGTTGCGGTAACCAGAGACAATATGGCAAGTACGGTAACTGCAGTGATCATTCTTAGCATATCAGGTGTGCGCCGCGGTCTTGAGCATGGAACCATGGCAACAAACATACCCGACAAATACGATTGGGCCCTGATATGAGGCTTCGCGTATCCCTCGACATCGAATAAAGCGACGGAGGCGCCGTCAAACGTGTTGACGCTCCAACCATTCCGGTATGTTAGAACTGCTGTAGCAGCGACTGATGCAATCCAAAGCGCGAAAGTCACCTTCATAGCAATCGAGGCAGATCGCTTGTAGAGCAGGACAAGCCATGGGGCGAAGAAGAAGAAGAGCTGTATATCCACGGCAAGATACCACGAATGATAGAAGCAGGTATCCGATGTTGGCACCCCCCACGGAAGAAAATTGTTGAGGAAGAGTAAGTTCGTCCACCAATATTGTCGACATGGCTCGAGTAAGTCTTCCCATTGGTACCAGAACGGTCCAGACCCGAGGTGAGGAGCCAGGAGAACCCAGAAACACAAGCACGCCAAATAAAGAGGTAGTATTCTGAGTACTCGGAAGGCGAGGACAGTTGAAATGGAGCCGACACTGGGAGAAAGTCTATCTTTCAGAACGTAGACCACGAGGAAGCCGCTAATGCAAAGAAATGTATCCACCGCGAATCTCGAGCTAAACAAAAGCTGCCCGAAAACTGTTGTCGTCAGTCCAGTAGGCGGTAGAAAGCTCCATGGGTTCAAGTACCCAGGCCCGCTGCTGCTCTGAATGGCCATGACGTGCCCCGAAATTACCCACAAAATACTCGCAACCTTCATACCGTCGACAAATGCAGTGTCATTTCTCTGAGTGTATAATTTCCGAACGTGACTTGATATATCCCAGGCTGTCCACAGAGAATCCTGACCATGCCTCCACTTTGGATCCTCAAGTTCCGGCGAGAACATCTTTCGCGGAGATTCCGTCTCGGTGTGCTCTTTCTTCTCCTCGCTAGCGAAGATATCATGATTCTGAGCGAAACTCCCATCTCGCGAAGGCCTCTGCCCACTCTTGTATAAAAAGGTAGCGTACAGGCTACAGAAGAAACAGCCAATCAAGAGAAGAAGGTAAATCGTCGAAGAAACCAACTCCCATTGGACCACATACTCACCGCAGACCCACCCAGCTCCAAGGAACTTGTTGACTTGGGCGATCCGCTCATGTACAGTAATATACTCGAAAATCAGGCGTTGATGTTTCGACGGGTAGTCGACATGCTTATTGGCAGATCTCAATCGATCAAGGAAATCAGCTGCGACAAGATCGCTCGCTGTACACTCTTTGACGAGACAAACTGAGGCAAAAGTCAACGAATCCCTTTTCGACCCCCCGGCCAGACATGTCTGCAACGGACACTCATCAATATTTCCAAGACCGCCACCGGCGTAGACCCATGGTTGGGCGTACAGAGAATCCAATCCCGACAAATGCGAAGAAGACTCAGTTGCAAGTTGTAGATTGAAGGAAGCGTGGTCTCCGAAGAAACGCACTAATGCGTCGTAGCAAGCAACGGAAGTCACTTGCGACTTCGTGATATTTGTCGATGGTGATGCGCTCCATCCTTTTTGATGTTGCTGATCCATAGTTGTCCTATTTCCTGCGAGATGGTCACACTGAGATATAGCCCTTGATCGCTTCTACTTGCTTGTCGATCGGCAAAAAGCGAGGAAGGGACGACCAATCCTAACTGTAAACACCCAGTAGCTGTCAAGGCTGGGCTTACGCAACCGATTGCTTGGCATCCAAAAAGTCGCAATCAAGGATTGCGTGACGAATCTGACGTTTTCTGGATCGAGGACAGACCTATGACAGACTGTATATCTACGATTTTCTACACCGTCGTATTACATATGCCCCACTTTACGAGCCAATCCTTCATCGAATGATCGTCCCGGCAACGCAATGTGTGCCTCTCTGTATCGAACGCTGGTGGTAGTGGCTACGGCGAGGAAAAGCGTCGATCAAGTTCAAATAACGATCCCAAGTCCTAAAGTTGTAGGAGTTTTTTGCTGTTGGGGAATAAGGTACCAATCAACCCAGCTCATCTTTGTATGCATTCTTCACTTTTTCGCAACTGCTCCACCCCGGAAAATTCGCTTGAATATCCACCAACGGAACTGATCGTAGTTCTTGGGACAACGCTAGAGTGACTGTCTACCCAGAGGATGCAAAACTCAGACGATCGACGAGTCGTTACAACATGGTTCACGTTGACGATCGACCTCGAGATCGATCACCAACGCAGACCATCACACGAATCAAGTCTTCCTTTTACGAGAAACTTGTCTAGGAGGTTGACTTAATTTTCACTAATAATTTTGTCATGTGGACTAACACACCTGTCATAACAGCGTGCGCCCCTTACAATTCATTTGGCAATCTGTTGACGGGCACGTCGTCCTCAGCCTGTACCGTACCTCCGACAAAGAAAGTTTTGGAGTGGGGCAAAACTCGAGTTTGGCAAGATGAAGGCTCTTGGCTGTGTGCCGCAAGAATGACATAGATCTGATTGAGCTTTTCCAAGGCCGCGAAAGCGAATTACAGTTAACATCAGCCACCATCGACCTTCTAGAACAGGGTTAAACCAAGCTGGTTACAGAAGCATATCACGCGAAATCAACATCCGACTTCTCGGCCAAGAATTTGTCCTGTTCTTGGCAGAAACAGACAAGGTTAGTCCGATAGGTCAACTTTGACGAAAGTAGTTTAACGGTAGCGTTGCTGAGGACTGGCGGGAACCCACTTTTGCCGTTGCGCTTATTAGGGGGGGGGGCAATTTACCATATGATATCCGTCTGAAACAGATCTCGTCAAACTGGGAAGACGATGAATGCTACATGTAGGGTTGAGTAGTCTGAGTATCTTTACGTGTGATCACTGTCAGTACCGTGTGAAATTGTTTACAGCTGGCTCATTGTCAGTCCGAATGCCTAGTGATGGAAAAGACGGGTACCTGTGAAGCACATAACCATTCCATATTGGTCGCAGGCATCAGTAACATCTCCGTCCTGAACACTTCCCCCCGGTTGAGCAACGAATGACACACCGAGCTTTGACGCATGATCGATCGAATCACGGAAGGGAAAGAACGCGTCGCTACTGATGGAAATTCCGCTGGACGTCCTGAGAAAAACATTCTTTTCCTCTTCGGTCAGAGGTTCGGGGATCACGTCAAACAAAGTATCCCAGCGGACCTTCTCCTCGGGGGTGAAGTCGCCTTCAATGTAACGAACACGAGCGTTGACTCTATCTTGACGCTTTGTGCCCTCCTTGAAAGATAGGCCCAGTACCTTAGGATGCTGTCGGAGATACCAGGTGGCGACTTTGCGGCCAGCTAGCTTCACACAATCCACTCGAGACTGCTGCCCAGCACCTACACCCACCATCATTCCATCTTTTGCGAAACCAACAGAATTGGATTGCGTGTACTTGATGCATATGGAGGCTACGAGCAAGTCCCGTACCGCCCCTTCGTCAAGGTCCTTTTTTGAAGTGACGACCTCCTTCATATGGTCCTTAGTGAGCACAACGTCGTTTCGTTTCTGAGAGAAAGTCATACCGTAAACTTCGCGATACTCAATATCGCCGGGATGATAGTCCAGAGGGGCTTCTAAGACAATAAATTTCCCTCCCTTCTTCGACTTGAGAATGGCAAGGGCCTCCGGAGTGTAAGAAGGCGCGATGATTCCATCGCTTACTTCGTATTTCAAATATTTAGCAGTGGCTTCGTCGACTTGGTCTGAAATAGCGCAAAAGTCTCCAAATGAGCACATCGGGTCGGCATTTCGGGCTCGTAGGTACGCCAACGCAGCTGGAGTCAACGAAGTCTTCGTCTCGGCCGTAACTTCGTATGCTTCGCACTCGATCTCGGTGAGAGGTACAGCCACGGCAGCTCCAGCTGGACTCACGTGCTTAAATGAGGACGCTGCAGCAAGTCCAGTTGCCTGTTTAAGCTCTAGGACGAGCTGCCAGGCATTTGCAGCATCCAGAAGATTGATGTAGCCGGGGACGCCATTCTTGATTTGAAATGGAAGCTTAAAGCCGAAACGGGAGTATATGTTGGCAGGTTTCTGTTGTGGGTTACATCCATATTTAAGAGGAAACTCAGCCTTGTAGACGCGCGTCACTACAGGTGCTTCTTCACCGAGCTGATTTGCAAACCAAGAACTTATGGCAGAATCATACGAAGCTGAAAGAGCAAACGCCCTGGCGGCCAACCTCTTACGCGTTGCCAGAGAAGTTCCTCCCTTCTCTTCAATTTCAGCTTGAACAAGCGCATACTGGTCAGGTGAAGTTACGATTGATGTAAACGCATGATTTTTTGCAGTCGATCGCAACATGGATGGCCCACCAATGTCAATGTTCTCGATACACTGTTCGAAGTTCCCTCCTTGTTGAACGGTTTGCTCGAAAGGGTAGAGATTAAGGATCGTCATATCGATGGGCTTCATGCCCTGCTCCTCCATCTGATTTTCATGAGTCTCATTTCCGCGTACTGCCAATAGGCCTCCATGGACTTTGGGGTGGAGTGTCTTCACACGTCCGTCGAGACATTCGGCCGCTCCCGTGTAGTCGCTGACATCTTGCACCGACAAACCAGCGTCTCGCAATGCCTTCGCGGTGCCGCCAGTAGAAAGAAGCTCCACTCCTTTAGAGCTCAAGAACATGCAAAAGTCAACTATCCCCGTCTTGTCGCTGACCGAGACGAGAGCACGACGTGGGAATACCACGTCGACTTGAGAGCCTGACGTTGTCGTAACGTCATGTTAGAAACGGTTTTACTTAAGATGAAACCTCGAATGTGACGCCGTACCTTGGACAGCCGATAGTATGTGAGCCATGATATTAACTTCGATGAGAAAACGCCGTGAAGAATCGATTGAAGCAAGGACAGTAGATCCGTCTCTCACGCGCCAGAGTCGGGTCAAATGAACCGCAAAACCAATGGATCGGGTGGGTATCATGGTTGGATATTGATGGTGGATGGTGGCGAAGTCGATTCCAACCAATACGCGCGACATAGCGCGCAATTCATTTCTGCGGTTCGACGTAGGGAAATTCTTGGTTCGATGCTGCTACGCAATTACAGTTGCAGTACGAGAACGGGGTAGAGTCTAGTGGACTGTGGCCAAAAATGTTCACAGTCACCGTGAGGGGCCAAAGTCCGTAGAGTCGAGGGGGAACCTTACGGTCATATTCCTTTGTGCGCGCGGTTGATTCGCCCCCACAACCGGTATTCGTTTTTCATTTCGTCTATGTTAGGGTGTGAAACTTACTAGGTTGTGGGAGTATGTGCCGGAGGATTTTGTTGGACAGATGATTTACCACCCCCATTATCGGGAACATGCGTGATTGTCGGCAAGCACCTTGTGGCGTGAAGCTTCTTACCGGTAGTTTGTGCCTCTATGTACTCGAGGCTTTTCAATTTTTTAGACGGACGTGACAGTGATATACACTGCTCGTTTTTTCGTTCTCGAGGTCCGAGG
>Ga0194115_10003580_pt1 | contig 17367 bp, 12 predicted proteins | sample TA2MahsurfametaG_3_FD_148656 | JGI IMG/M metagenome (GOLD analysis project Ga0194115, IMG submission 148656) | Freshwater microbial communities from Lake Tanganyika, Tanzania - TA2015002 Mahale S4 surface | ecosystem: Environmental > Aquatic > Freshwater > Lake | place: Tanzania: Lake... | reverse complement strand
GCTGCTTCCTCGTCCTGCCCTTCTTCTTCTTCTTGACTTCCTTCCTTTACTGAAAGATTTTCATCAACTGGAAATGGTTGGCTTGGGAAAAAACCTAGGCAGCAGTCGTAGGCAGCATCGTGATGCAGTACCGTCCCTGATGGGATGTAATTCTTGTTTGTTTGCTGAAGAGGTTTTGGTACTGACCCCTCATGTCAACCGGAGACGACCAAGTCTTCTGTTTCTTTAGACACCATTTTGGCACCATTATGAAAATGCCGATATCTGCGAAAGCCAACAACACCTTGAGAGAATGGAGGCGGTAGAATCAGACCAGGAGTTTTGCCTGCCATTGATTTTTGGAAACGGCTGGCAAGAGCGACCCTCCCAAAACAGCGTCGAGACGAGGAGAGAAAGCGAGCTTCGTCCTCTCACCTCCTAATCCGACTCTTCCGAATACAGTACGCTGTCAACAGACCCAAGACCCAACAACCGCATCGGAGTCGTGGGGGTTTCGATCAGGTTGTCGACGTGGCCATCAAACTGTAAATAACGCCAAATGCGAAACGTGGACCCTGTTTCAAGCGGGTTTCATTTTTTGTGGAAGGCGGCAACCCCGGAATCTCATCGTCTCGCTGTCCTCATAATTTATTCGTTTGGCATATTCCGAACACCATGTGAAAGCGTCACTCCAGTTGGCCAAAATCTTCTAGCCCGCCGACCCTCATCACTCTACTGCAATGCGTTATTTTCTCATGTTTTGGTTGGCCGACCCATGTGATTCTCCTCAAACACTGGAGACAAAGCCCACAGAAACCTTCGCCTTCTCATGTTCTGGTTGACCGACCCCTATCATTACACTGGAATGCGCGGGGACGAGTCTACAGAACCCGTCACAAACTAATATTCTGGTTTGCCAACCCACATTATTGTACTTCAACACTTGGCTTGTTTGGCCGACCCATATCGTTTTCCTCGAACGCTCGAGACAAAGTCCACAGAAGCCGTCACTTTCTCATCTTCTGGTTGACCGACCCATACTTTGTACTCCCACACTCGAGGACGAGTCGACAAAAATCGCCACTTTCCGATGTTATGGTTGGTCGACCCATACTATTGTACTCTAACACTCCCTTTCTCATGCTCTGGTCGACCGACCCACATCACTCTACTGCAACACTTGCGGCGAAGCAAACAGAAGCCGTCACCTTCTCGCGTTCTAGATTGCCGACCCTTATCATTTTCTACAGCACTCGAGGCAATGCCCATAGAAACCGCCACGGTCTCATGTTCTGGTTGCCTGACCCACATCACTCTACTGCAAAACTGGCAGCGACACCCACAGAAACCGTCACCTTCTCATCCTCTGGTTGGCCGACCCACAACCAGTCAGCCTGGTCAAAAGTGGATCGGTCCGCCCTGACGAGGGTTACCCGCCTTGGCAAGAGCAGGACTTCGGGCCCGAAAGTTTTGTGGCAAAGCCTACTGAAACTGTCACATTCTATGTGTAATGCTCTGTCGAACCGAGCCTCACCGAGTCCGGCATGCGACGAACGGAATCAGAATCAGTTCGATGGGGCAGGTACTGGCAAGCGTGTAGAAGAGAAAGAAAACGGGCTTGACAAGAGCGAGTCAGTCTTGGTTGGTCCCCGTCGCCAAGGTTAGTACAGAAAGCTTGAGGCAAAGCCTACAAAAGCGTCACATTCTAATGCTCTGATGAGCAACCCGAATTATGTCATGCGAATAATGACAAGGAATGTAATGTGAAAGAAGTCAAAAGCAACATTCGCATTGCAGCTACTGGTAAGCGCGCATACGAGGACAGTCAATCTTGACTCGCACCGGCCCATCGACCTCGACGAAAGCAAGTCAGTCTGCTGTGCAGAAAACCAATGGATCAGCCTACCAAAGAGGGTTCGTCGGCCTTCACCAAAGCAGGTAAGTCAGCCTTGAGAAAGCGGGCAGTCAGCCTTGACAAAACCGGGCAGTCGGCCTTGACACGATACGCCAACCTGGTAAGAGCAGTCTTCCAACTTCTACTCGGACCCGAAGGCTGAAGCAAAGCCTACCGAGGGCGCTATTTTCTCATGTCCTTAGTGACTGGCCCGGATAGTACGATAACACGCACATTGGCTGAGTCCGACGTACCATAACCGCGATTAGGACTACCATTCGGGTTAATTGGGGTAAGTCTGTCTTGACCAAACCGGTTCAGTTACCATCGACTAGGGGATTGACCCTTGCCAAACGGGCAGCAGCCTTCAGAAAAGCGGGCAGTCAGCCTCTAAAGCGGGTAGGACGAGTTAGCTTTGAACCTCTTCAAGAAAGGTCCCTGACGGACTTGCAGCGATGAAAAAGTGGAGATTGTATTTGGATTGTTCACCAAAATCAACTGAAATGCTGGTTTCAGAGGCTACCATTAATGAGCTACCCACAGAAAAACCTTTACTTGGCCACTGACAGTTGATCTGGCGATGTCTTCATGTTCGCCACAGCTTCCTGAAACGATATCAAGTCACAGCTCAACAACACATTTCGAGTCGTTCCCAGCGACTTCAGACCGTCCACATGTCCTTTCAACCATTCGTCCCAGGTCTCCTTGTTTGAAGCTTGCAAAGCCGTCAAGAAGTCCGATACCTTACCCTTTAATCGCAACAGACGGTCGCCACCACTTGTAGTCGTTGTGCGTATGAGTTGAGTTTGCACAGACAACAGTCGAAGATAGGCGCCGAGAAACTTGTCCAGGCCCATTCGAAACCCACAATCAAATAACACTTCATGGTGAACTGACAGTGATGCATGATGCCGCAAAAACCAAGGAGGAAGTCAGTGAGGTCCAAGCGCTTAGTTGAATTTACCGAACATTGAGATCAAACCAAACAGCGATTCCGCTTACCCGATGTCACAATTTCGAGAATCGAGATCCACAGCTGTTCAGTGAAGCTGTACCCCCAATGCTGCACCGTGACATGGAAGGCGTTGCCCCCCACCTTTGCGGGCATAGGAGCTGCCAAACTGCGCCCAACGATGACACCACGATTCTCACCCTCGAGGGATTGAAAGTTCGCAAGACATCCACTACTGGTCGCGTCTTCCTCTAGGAGTTCTTCCATCCGACCAAGTTTTCGGAGAATCAAAAGCGGGTGCTTCTTGGCATCATCAAGCAATGCGGGGACGGCATAACCTGTAGGACCAGTTTGTGGCTGTTGATTTTGTTGGTAATGATGAATTGAGAGCGATAACATGTGGTCCTCAAACATATCGTCCATAGGCGACCTCCACGAAAGCCATTCCCCAGCAAATTTGTCGACAGCCTCTTTCAGCGCGGTTCGAAGGGTCGCGACGCCAAGATTCAGGAAATGAGGGAAGTAGGCGTACACCCGAAGAACGGACGCTAGCAAAATTTCCCTCACTTTGCCGTTCTCGCGGCTCAAGCGTTCCACCAAAGTTTGACTCACAAGTTGAGCGTGTTTTCGTCCAAACCTGCAAAGAAGAAGAAGCAAGACAAGTGCTTCTGGAAGATCGTTACGCGATACTGACAACAACTCCCGCTGACCGCTCTCTGAACCGAGAACCAGCGCCGCGATGGAAAAATCTAAAACCTTCTTGACCGACTGTTCCGCGTATCTCCACTCATCTCCTAGTTTCCCCGAGCTCGCGTTTGCAAGAGACTCCGAATGCACATTGGACCACGACGTCGACTGCATGAAGAAGCGAATAACCTTCGCAAGGTCGAGGGCCGATAAGTCTTCATGGGAAAGAATCCAATCACGAAAAGCGATTGCATGACCTCGAGACCAAGTTTGTGCGCATCTCGAAATCAAATTGCTCCATAAAAATCCAGGTTTCTGCCCATCGGTGAGGAGGAAAGTCCATAGTTCAGGGCATCCAGCTTGAGCCGACAACACCGGTACCCATTTCACCAAAGTCGCACCGAGATTCTCTGATTTTCGTTCAAGGTTAGAAAACAAATTCAACAGCAGGCAGGCGATAGGAAGGCCCGTGGAAGAATAACTGAAAGATGAGCCCGTGCCCAAATGTCTATTGATTTGTACAATCGTACCGCCAAAATGATTCTGCAGCCATACTTCGAGGCTTTCCAGTTGCTCTTCCTTGATGGCCTGAACAAAGAATGTAGAAACTTCTTCAATGTTGTTGACAGAAACATCATACACAGCCGAGCGATCGTGGCATTTCAAGAAATCACTCATATCGGATACATCACCCTTCAGATCCTCAGATTCTTCCAGTTTGCCGATCGGTTCAGCAGTCACTGCTTCAAGAATCTTCAAGGAGTCGAATGTTTTCGCAAAAATGCCAGGTGTGGGCTTCCCTTCCTTTGCTCTTTGTCGGCGGGGCTTCTCCAAATTTTGATTCGATCTAGATAGCCATCCTAGAAATGTCGTCGATATTCCTTCTTCACTCCTTGATTCAGAGATCTTGTACATTCGCGCATAGGCAGACAAACGACCAAGAAGCTTTCTGGAGACTTCTTTCTTCTTCCCCACTCTCCCGATGTCCCATTCACTAGTTGCCGACGGGACTAGCAATTTGGTGTAGAGCTTGTCCAGATTCTCAGCCCTTTCGCCCAATTTTCCGAGACGATCAATCATGAACAAAAGGGAAGCCTGAGGCAGGCCAGAACAAAGGAGCAATCGAGGAATAAAGCTGGTGGGCGCCGTCAACGCAGCTCGTTTGGCCACGAAGTCGCTTCTTGATCGAGCAAGCATTACCCACTAAATAAAGAAGCAATACATGAGTTTCGCCATTTATTGTCATCACAAGAAAGAACGCTCAATACCTACCGACTCCACTGGCATTGCAGGCTGTCCCGAGGGCGATAAAGTAGCACTGGCTAGTCCTGTCTCGGTTTCTTCTAGGACGATTTCACCATCTGTAAACTCTTCTGCAGTTGGCATGAGCATCGCAACAAGTCTCTCAATAGCCTGGGCATCATCTTCTTCGCCCCATATACTTAGAAGAACGCAAGATGACTCAAGAAGGGCAACAGGAAGCGTGGCAGTAGTGGGCCCACTGGTTCTATCCCCGTCTGGACTGCAGCATAAGGCAATATAGCAATGCTCGTTCTTTTCTTCTGCGGTACGATCAATATCGGCAACCGTTCCGTTCCGGTCGCCGATATGCCAACGAAACTCCGAAATTACTAGCCTCATGGCGAGAGCTCGCAGGTCGGGAAACGAAGCCATTGTTGAAGCGAAGATAGCCGGGCGACTTGAAACCAAACGCATCAGTGTTGAGGAAAATCGAAAGTCGCCCATTAGTTTCTTCTCGGTTGCCACTTCCGTAAGCTTGTCCAAGGCAAGTAGGAGAAAACGCAAAACACGACCGCGTTCGAATGAGGCTGCTTCAGCCAGACGTCTGATCCCTCCTGGCAGTATCCTGTCAGTGTGCTTGACATTCAAAAGATTAAGCATCCAGCTGCAATTGGAATTCGCAAATGGTTCCACAACATCTCCAGCCGTCTCCTTTCCGATAGCGTCGTGAAGGACCTTGCGCACACACCTCCTTCTCTCTGCAGTTTGACTAGCAAGATCACCAAGGAGGAGATCCGCAGCTCTGACGGCATCAGCTTCGCCAAATGAACCCATCAGTGACTCCCGAACGTGTGAAAGCAGCGGAGTTGACAACTCCTGTAGTTGGGCGCGTTCCTCTCGTTCTGCCCCGTAGGCGCGAAGAAGCAGAAAGCAGGATGCACTGGCTGGGAGCCGAACGATAGTCTCGGGCACTACCGAAATGATAGGAATCAACCAGTCATAGGCGCGTTCAATAGCTCCACGTGATGTACTTCCGATTGTTTTCAAGAGAAAGTCAGGTTCGGTTGTGCGCTGAAATTTCCGTTGAAGATCGAATTGCTCTCCGACTGAGAAAATCAAATCTGCTGATTCCTTAGGCGGTTTTCGCGGTCCCTGCCTAGGATCCCACAGCATGATAGACTTTTGCGCAACACGAAGCAGTTTACGTCGGCGATTCGCCTCTTTCTGGGCATCCAGTGCATCTTTCTTCCGCTGCTCCTTGAGTTGATTTTCTCGTTTCTCTTGCTGCCGCCTTGAAATTCTGGATCCGCCGAAGGATGCCTTGGCCGATTGACTCTCATTGACAACAGGCTTAGCAATCTTGGGCGGAAGGAATAAAGCCTCCGTTATTCTCGCTTCTTCGTCTCTCATGCTTTGCTCGCTTTTCTTCATTGCTTCCCTGCCATTGTCGTCACAATCAACAGTCGGGAACCGATAACGGTCTGAAGTTACCATCTTCATCAGTGTGTTCAACGTAGGGTGCTCATTCCACGCAAGCCGTCCGATAGTCTCGGGGGAAGCACCGCACACGATCAGGGCAAGACATGTTGCTCTCCACCACAGACCTGAATATGCGAGACGGGGAAGGTCGCTGGCCTTAGTTCTGTCTGCTTCATTCGTCGGCACGGCTCTTGATGAACCGATCTCGTCCATCCCCGACTCGCTGCTTGTCCGTCGACGTAACGAAGGTCGCGGAGTATACTCGACGAACTGGTAGAACGTCCATAGCAAAGTGGGATCTGTCAGCGACATAATGGCGCGCTGGTCCTTTCTGCATCCATGGAATAGATGCTCCAAGACTCCCAGCGCGATTGACGGTGGCATTGGCTTCATACTCCCTGTGGCCTGAACGACTATTTGCACCATTTCGTCGTCGACATTTCCTCCAAATTCGAAGCAGAGACTCGCTCGCATAACTGTGTCATCCATGGATGACAGTTCGCCAGATGTGTTTGAAGGCAAAAAATCCTTTAATCCAGCGGAATCGGGAGGTTCAAGGAAGACTAGCGCCCTCAGTGTTGTTTCCCACTCGCATAACTTCTTTGTCGTCATTCCGTCCAAAATAGATGAATAGTCAGCTATCCCAGCACCAATCATTCCGTTACGGGCGTTGGTGCCATCTTCGTAGTCGGTAGTAAAATATCCAGCGAAATCCTCACAGAACCATTTGAGCATAACCTTCCGTGCACTCGATAGGGTGGCACGAAGACCAAGTAATTCTGCTGTCTCATGCTCATTAGAAGCATCTCGTTGTACGGCCTTATTTTGTAACTCAGTCGGATTGCCGATAGAAAGAAGAGCACACTGATACAGAACGCGAGCCCGGTCGGACTCATGGCGTTGCGTCCAGCCAGCCGAGTCAGGAGCGCGGAAATCAGCAATCGAGCAAACGAGTTCAAGCCCACCAAAGGCAGGTCCCAAATCGTGCGCGAGAGATCGAAGAAGCTTGCAAATTTGATCCAAGAAGACTGAATGGCCCTGTGCTTGATACGCTTCCGGTTTCTTAAGATGGAATCCCATCAAGGCTGTAGCGATCGCCGCGGACCTCATCGATGCAGGAAACACTCCATGTACGCCATGAATCATCTTCAGATGGTCGCTCGCGGAGGATTCTACGGAATCTAGGGCGGTCAAGAGTTGTTCGAGCAGTCGACTGTACAGATGATTGGCAACAGAGGCTGTTGGAATTTTCCTGGCGATTGACTTAATGTTTTCCACGTGAGCATTCAACTGGTTTGCCTTTAGTTTCATTGACAAAACGTTGTCGATAGCCTCGAGATCTGCGGGAAGGAGAGGATCGACATTCCTGAACAACGAGACGGTATGTGCAAAAAGACTTCGTGCCAGGCCGGCCAATGCTGGAGACTGTAGCCATTTCTCAAGGTTAGCTGTAATGAGCCTTCTAACATCCGGTACGGTGGCGAAAAGTGGAAGAGTCTGGAGGAGACCAGAGTTCTGCTTACTCCTAACATCCAGACGCTGTTGTAGTGACGATGCAATCGCACGCTGTGCCGACTCCAAATTGACCCCGAAGTATCGCTGTCGTACTGCAGTGAAATTCAAGTCCTGTTGTTCAATCGGATAAGATAGTCTCACGTTAGGCGGTGCCTCTGTTGGGCGTGCGCCTGGGCTGAGACTTTGTCGGCCATTCTCGTCCTCACTGTAGGATCTCGTAGATGCGACTAGGTCATCTCCTCCTTCCCCAGACGACGACGAATCCCCATCATCCTTCGAAGCACGCAGGGGGGCAGAGGCCATCATAGGCAATACTTCCTCTTCTTCTCCGGAATCGGATTGCTCGTCACTATCCACGGCCCGGGTCGCTGGAGTCGGTTTCACGCCACTCCCAGACGAGGCCGGGTCGGTCGGGATTTGTTGAACTGAACTCACACTCACAGACTCATTCGATGCAAGACTTCCATGGCTTTGATGACGAGAAATATCGGCTGTATTCGTGGATGAAGTCGATATTGATTCCGTATTTGTCTCATAAAATTCCGAAACCGCCAATGCATCCATGTTGGTTTGAGCATCAATCATGGGGGTATCGTTGTCGCATGCCTCCGCTATCGTATGAGAGAGCGCCAAGTTCTCTACAAACAAACGGCATGATGCTTCATCGACCCAAGAACGCGGACCGAAGCAATCCTCAGAGTACACCCTAACAAAGGCAGCTGGCCAGTGATCCAAATGTTGAAACGCAACGAACAATATCGTCGCGGCAAGAAGCTTCACATTCATCTGGGGGCGGCCATAGCAGATAACTGACCGTTTCGCAACATGAGGTGAATGAGATAGTTTCATGCTTTTGGATGAAGAATGGACATCAACTGGAGCAATATCCATCGAGGCAGTTCGTTTTCGAGATCCATTGAGTGAGTTTTGGCCACGAGCTGAGTCGGAGACTTCCACATCGGTCGCACTTGGTGATAGAGATGAGATCAATGCTCGGAATAGGCCTTGATTGTGGACTACAGCAGATATTGCTGGGATCGCATTTGCCTTAGGATGAGGGATGGGTGTTTTTCCTTTGTGTCGAACACTGAGTGAAGAAGGGTTGACATACGGTAAAGACAAAAAAATGAGGCGCGGCTTACGGGCGACGAACCCCAGATTTGTATTTCCTTATTCCAGCCCTCGTTATCTATAACAAAACGTACCGAATTTCTTTAATGGTCTTGAGGTCCAGTTTCAAATGATACAGCAACCCGATACCCGAAACGTAAATCTCGCCGAATAACTTTGGGGACTGATACAAATGAAAATTTTGGAGCCTTAGAAGGACTTGAATACAGTGATCCAGGTCCGGTGGTCGTCGCTTTTGTTGCGGCATCGTTGGCGTCGAAAGACTGTCGGTGCCTGGTACCCGACGCAACGTAGATCTCCCGTTCGCAAGGGAGAGAAGGTTGACCGAGACGAAAGTCTGCGAGGTGCCTTTCACAAATGGATCATGACACGAATCATTCCTGTGACGAGATATATGCCCCCGTGGAGGCCCCGGATATATTGGCTCCACGTGTACAAAGTAGTTCGCAAGAGTGAACTTGATTTGAGAGCTTCCAACCTTTGATCTACTACGGTCTGCCAACGCCAATACTAGACGAGGCTAGCGATTAGAGAATGGATAATTTCCAATTTAACAGTAAAGCTATTGAAGTAGCGGCTTAACGTGTCCTTCAATCAATACCTGCATGTAGAGTGACTAACTGTAAGTTAAAGACAGCATTATAGAGCGGTCAAGGGACCGTCGAGTGTCGGGAGGGTCATTTCATCCTTAGCCTCCGATGATATTGATTAATCCCACAGTAATGAGACCTGCTGCGACTGCCAACGCTACTAGTCGTACAGGGCTGACCTCGCCTCCGGAAAGTTCGGAAATATCGCTAGCCTTGACAGGACGATTATACCACCCAACGATTGCTACCCGTTCGGCTTGTGTATCTAAGACTTCATGTGGAATTTGTGCACTATCAAAGAGGACTAGCGTCCCTCCTCTTGGATCGACATCCATAAAGTTCGGTTCCTCCCCCCTAGCCAATTCATCCCCACCCGAATCCATATGCATACGAAGTTTTCCTCTATCCTCTTCTTTCCAATCTTTGTTAAGATACATCAATAGGGAATACTTGCGAAGAATACTTGCCGATCCTGGGACTGCATCTCGGTGTCTACGATAAAAGCCACCAGATGGATAATAGGCGTACAAGAATTCGGAAAGACTCGTATCGAGAGGTTGAGGTAAATCTTGACGGATAAGGTCCAAGACATCATATAGTTGAGATCGGGACGGATCAGGGATATTCCCATGCTTATCACGACCAAGGAAGCAAGTTTCAGCAACTCGTATATTCGTATTGAGAGAGTTGGTCGAATCTTGACCAATCTTGGCAATCGAAAACCGTTCTTTCGCTCGTAGATTCCGAACATCGTTTCGTAACCCTTCCTGAAGAGTTTCTGGTAAGAAATTCTCAATCACAACATATCCGTTTGCCGTTAACTCCTGAAGGTCACCTGGGGAGATACGAGGGAGTGCTGCAGTCGACTGGTAGAGATGGGGTGGTAGTCTTTTCGTTTGCGATGGCGGAGTTCGTCCTCTCAAGGGAACAAAGGACTGAACTTGACTCGACGCAAGAAAGATTCCAAGAGCGACAACTCCCAGTGGAAATCTATTCAGCTGGATCATAAGAAAGAGATTGATTCCTTGTCCTGGTGGATTTAGCTTGATACGGTGGATGGTTGGAAATGAGCGGTGGCCATCTTCGAGGAGCCCGAAGCAAAGAACATCACACTGCTGTCAAAGTCATCCTGACGATACATACGTACGAAAGATACTTCTTGTCTGTCCAAACCCCCCCTTTCTAGTCCAGGTGGTCAATTTCAGCTTGGAGAGCACTACGGTCGAATCGGGGATTTCCTACCCTCAACGGATTCATCAACTTTAACTACCAAGCCTAGATCATCAACATGCCACTATGACCTTTGCAACTTCTACTAACCAACCTGCTTCGGACCAAGTAAGGCCAGAGGAAGCGTGGGTGCCACGAATAATCTCATATCTCGTACTCTCGTCGATCTCAGGATCTGGAAGAGGTTCAACGTACCACCCCATGATACCATCTGTATGTGTCGATTCATCGTTCTTTCTTCATCAGAAAGACGTACCATCCATATCCCTTTTGTCGAATAGGATGTTTTCCTACCCACGATCCTCCCTACTTCGCATGTTCTTCGCTTCTCATTCCGTATAAAACGATTCCAGGCGCTGCATGTGTGCGTGCCTATCGCTAGGGGGCGTACTTCGTCGCCTTATTCTGTGGAAAATCTCTTTCAAATGTCATTAACAGTGACTTGCGTGTGGAAGGGGGGGGGCGAGGGTATCCCCGTTTTCTTTCTCTCTCATCTCCCCTCATTCATTCATTTTGTTCTTCTTTTCTTTTTTCTTTTCTTTAGAATCGAACTTTTTCACATTCCTCTTCCTGTAGAATCATATTTGGAATTCCATCTGTGACTGGGAATTCTCGTCCTGTGATGGGACAAATTAACATCCCCTTGATTAAATGGACATTCATCAAAATATGATATAATGCCTTTAGAAAATTTGGATCTTCTGCCAAGGATGGGATCAAGGTAGGTGGTAACGTCTTAATTCCAAGATCGGATGCACCCTTTTTTTAAAAAGTCGTTTGTTGTGTGTGTGTTTTTATGAAGAAATGATAGAAGAAAAAACGGTGGATCAGAGACTGAAAACGACGGATGACATCTGACCACAAAGGAAAAATCAAGAGAGAGACGACCGAGCATCTTCCGATATTTTTGTCCTTGTCGTCCCTATTGTTGCTTTTTTTCTTCTTTTTTCTTCTTTTCTTCTTTTCTCTTACCTTGACTAAGGCTGACCAATCTAATGTCGGTAAGATATGTCGGACAAAGTTCATTTCACGTTCGGTAACAGAATTGGGAGGGATTTCTTCAACAGAAATTTCGATGGCATTGATCTTCAATGGGAAACCCTTCCCCTTTGCTTCCTCAATGTTACATCGTAGGGTATTATGAGTTAAGAGACGCATCGAGATGGATAACAGTACTGTAGGAGAGGAGGACGATTTGTTTTATGTTTTGTGCTGGTGGTATGTATGGTTGAGGAGATGCCAATAACTGGTTTTGAGATGAGATAAATGAAGTTGAATATGTAGCCCATTTTCGTGGTTTTGCGTCTGTATGTCTGGCCCTCGACCGACAACGGTCTGACCCACAGGACTCAATTCAGATCCAAAGAAAATAGTGGACCCATCACTTCGTCTCTAGTAGAGAATCCCACATCCGAGGCGTGCAGGAGACAGACTCTGTCTCTAAAGCAAAGAGGAGTTCCCCCGTCGGTCGGGAAGCAGATGTGTCACAACGTCACATCCAACGGTAAAGGGCCGTGCCAGAGAGACAAAGAGACAAGAAATGACTCCAGGCATTAGCTTCATGACGATGCTTTCCTTCTGTTTATTGCGACAGTTGGTGAGCGGGAATCGAGGAGGAACAATAACATCAGCCGCATTCCTTCAATTGGAACAACGTCAGAGAACTCTGTTGTATTCTCCTTCCTTGACTGGATTTCATCATCATACTCATACTCGTACTCATCATCATCCCCATTCTGGACGACGATTCTTCCAAAGACCACTGTACGATCAACAATCTCGATTATTGTCTGTACGACAGGAAAGTGAAAGTAGAAATGAAATATCATCCTCCACAGCATCCACCACAACAGCATCCTCAACAAGAACATCATTATCGGTCATCGTCCCTAACCACAAGAGGAACAACAGGGTGGAAATTTTGCATGACATGTTGGTTTCAGTGGGTATTGATGCAGAGAGACTTCATCATGCAGCCTTACGATCTATAGAAGATCCAACGTCTGGATATGATACCTATTTTGGGAAATCTGCTATCAAGACGTATCGAGCATTCCTTTATCCCAAGAAGAAACAAGAACAACAACAGAAACAACAGGAACAACAACCACAGTACGATGACGAAGATAATGAAGGATTGGAAGATCTAGTCCTCCTTAAGGCATCTGCTGGACGGACTGCTCGACAAATTGATTTCCTAATGAAACGTCATCAATCCCATACGAATGATTTGGTCCGACATCATGATACGATTCAAGAACGACGACAAATCTTTCCACTAATTCTTATTCTGGATAATATCCGAAGTGCCTTTAATGTTGGTTCCCTTTATCGGACTGCCGATGCTACGGGATGTCAAGCTGTACTGACCTGTGGGATTACTCCCCATCCCCATGGGAGTGGTGCTGAAAAACTTGCCAAGTCAGCATTAGGTGCTGAACATGTCCTTGAGACACAACATTTCTCCACAACCCGTGATGCGATTCAATATCTCCGTGAAAAGGAACCAGAATATATGATTTTGGGTATGGAAACAACGGAACAAAGTCAATTCTATTCCAATATATCCTATCATGACAAGAAGAAGATTGCATTGATTCTGGGGAATGAAGTAACGGGTGTCGATACGACATTATTCTCAGATTTGGATCTAATGGTTGAAATTCCAACCTTTGGTGCCAAGAATAGTCTTAACGTCGCAGCATGTGCTCCTGTCGTATTGTATGAGATTCTTCGTCAATGGGGAGTGGGGACTACCACCGGAAGAGTCTAGACTCCCATCGATGACAGCGAAGACACAGAGAAAACTTTTTTGTTAGGATTTTTTTTGTTTCGAATTCTCATCTTTTTTCCCAAGTGAAAGGGTCTCCTACAAAAAACAGGCACAAGGGACTCTTTCAATCACATGGATTCTGTACCTCTAGAGAAAATCGTTGATGAGAGGTTCGTACATGGACTCGGTGGTACCCACTAAATCCAAGAATGGAGAAAGATTTTCGATAGTTCAGGCAACGAACGAGGGAATTAGACCGATCCCCTTTCGGAATCTGTGTCCTCATAAAGGAACAACGGGTATATGTGGTAGTGGAATCCAACACTTGTCATGGCGAAAACAAACAACAGTCAGACACAACTCCTTCTTTTGGAGGTCGTTACACTTTTCCCCTTTCCTTCTTCGTACGACAACATATTGTTTTTTTTTCTTGACTAGTTGATGATTCACTACATCTGTAGATCCTTTGGATTAAGTAAAGAAACGGAGTACTGTAATGGAAATGGAGTTGATGAAGCAAAGTATGTCTATACTTCAGTATTCTACCCCCGAAACCGAAAGGTATCTCGAGACTATGCAACGAAAAAAGTTTCTTCTAGATAAGTCGAAATTCCAACTAGTGCGATCGACGTTGTCACAAAGATGAGGATGCGAGATCTCTCATCCACTGACGGTGCGATGACGATTTAGAGCAGACCCACTCCAATTTTCGCGCGGGAAAACCTTTCCGTTCAGGAACTTTTGGCCTCGGTTGAGAACCGCGAAGGGAACACTGCCACTATGACTTGACGTTAGTGCCGTTATCTCCTTTTAGGAAAGGAAATCCGGTAGGAGAGCGTGACAGGCGACAAGTATAGACCAAAAAATGAGTGTCGTCGAAATTTTTGCCAATATTCTCGACACTCGTATCCATCTGCAACCACTATGAACAAATCTTCTTGTTGGCAAACCACACTTCGAGAATAAACATCGAGAATCTTGCGATGGTTAGTAAGATGAGTCCAAGAACTCTGTTTGAGAGGAATATGCCAGGAAATAGTGTGGCTTCCACGGCTTCCTGTAGCAGTGCCTCTCCAGAACACAACAGTACCACACGCAAACCAGGGAATCGAGCGACCCATATCGTGCGGGTCAAGATTGTTGGATTGGATGGTATTCAGTACAAGAAGCAGAATGAGAATGTCTTACCTGGGGTTTCTTCTAAGAATCCGAAGGATCTGAAGGCCGTTGTGGCCATTGTGCGCGAGCAGAATATTCAGGCTACGACACGACCATCGGAGCATCTCTCCGCCGAGAGTCGAAGAATCGGTAGACTATTGAGACGATCAAAGACAGAATTTCCCAGTCGATGCTCGGCTTTATGGAGTGCTTCGAAGGGTGCAACGTTGGTATTCGAAACTGCTTTGACGAAGCTCGTCGTGACGAATGAATCACAGAGCTCCGCGCAATACATGCCGGCTAGGTTCGATTTGATTGCAGCCCTAACCGAAGACACTCCTCACCAACAAAAGGTTGCACTACCCGTTGGTCTCGCCGAAATCGTAGTGTCGGCTAATGACGATGGGGAAACAGTTTCCATGGAGCTTCCTCTCCGTAGCTTGAATCATTTTTCCGAACCAAGAGGTCACACTAATGGACTCCATGGTTTTCGGATGATTTCGATCCGTAACAAGAAGGACAAGGCGAATAAGGCATCAAGAGGAAAGTGGCCAGCTCGGTGGATGAACAAGATTCCCGATGATGAAAGTGAGAAGGTACCCTCCGTCGCTCACCGGAAAGCCTTTTCTTCCGCCTACTTCTTGGATGAAGGGTGCGATGGTGTTTTGCGGGTGGAAGTCCAAGTCGTCCCAAAGCGCCGGCGTCGTGCGCTGGCAGAACCCGAACCGTCGAAGGGTGTGTCGACTTCAGCTCCTTTCCAAGATTCCGTCGAAAAACCAAATGGGCACTACTCGAACACCGTTTTCTCGAAGCGAGGTACCACATCTCAGGCACCACGATGGACCCCGCCTAGTCTCTTCGACGACGTTTCCGCAGCAGACAGTTCCAAACGCACAAGGACTACCGGATCTGCGGATACGCTCTCTTCGACGAGCGAAATTTCGGATTCTGAATATCCGACTTTGACCAATGCCACGGAACGGGAACCTCGCGTAGTACAAACCCCACCATCATCGGAGTTTCTAAGTCCTTGGCCTAACTGTGGTGAAACCATCCTGTCCGAAGACTTCACAGATGATTCGTATGATGATTCCTTGACATACGGGGACAGTGAACACTCAACTAGCGCCTTGTTACAGGCAGGTGACGAAGGTGATCACGACGACGACGATGACGACGATACCGATGACCTTAGCGCAGAGGATCCGTTTGAAGGAATCAACGATGATAACATGATGTACGCTTTGGAACATGCCGCTATGGCATGTGGCATTCTAGACTCGGCGACGCCGTTTTCAGGACGATGGAGTCGTAGTCGTCGAGTGGTTGTCGATGGCGAGGAGGACATCGCCTTGCTCGATGTTTCGGTTCCAGCACCTGTTTCACACTTGGCAGGAACAACCTTAGGACAATGTAACCATCGAGTGGAGCAGCAAGCCACTGCGACCAGTGGTATTCTAGACTCGGCAATGCCGTTGTCGGGACGATGTTGTCGTCGTGCTGCTGTCAACGGCGACGATGACACCGCCATGCAGGATGGTCCAGCACGAAATGCTCATGATTTCGACGGAGTGGAAATCCCTTTGCAGCATGCTGTTATATCGAATGGCATTCTTGACTTGGCGAAGCCGTTTTCAGGACGATGGAGTCGCCGTCGTCGTGTTGTTGTCGATGGCGACGAGGCCATCGCCTTGCCGGATGTTCCTGTGAAGAGTACTACTGGTCGTTGTAGTGTTGGTGTTTCAGAGGAACATCCAGTGACAGGAGCTGTTTCGGACTCTGCAGGCGCAGCCTTGGGACAAGGTGATTGCGTAGTCGAACGAAAGGATATCGCTGTGGTGCAACGCCCTGTGCCAAGTGGCATTCTAGACTCGCCGAAACCGCTTTCGGTACGATGGAGTCATCCTGTTCTTGTCGATGCCGAATGTGCTATCCCAGACATGGTGACGGTGGACAACTGCTTCTCGACGGTCCCATTCGGATACCGTAACGCTGTCGGCTACAAAGAAGACGAGGAACGGTATAAAGCAACAGATGACAACGGCAAAAACAGAACAACTATTTACAGAAGAAATCCCTTGATTGAAATTATTCCGACTGTCTCGTCGTCATCGTCGTCATATTGTTCGACGGAGGAGGAAGCATGATACACGTCAGCTTGGCGTTGTCAAGTTAGGAACAAGGTGTTGACCATAGCTGATGCGAAATGTTGCCCGAGAGGCTTAATCTTTAGAGGAGACGAGGAGGCTTTGCCTGAATCGGTAGATATAATATTTTCTACTTCTAATGCTGGAGGCAACGTTTGTTCGTTGCCTTCACAGCGAGAGTACTACCGGTACTTTTTAGGTATGTACGTGAGAACTGACAGCGAGATCGAACACAGGGTTTGAAAATGACCTTGTTGGCCAATCTGTGACTGTTTTCTTCTCGACAAGGACTATAATTACCAATCATGCTTGTATTGGAACTGGTGTGTGATAGGAATCGTCTTCGATGATTACGCCCCCGATGATATAGCGTTTTCTCCTCTCGAGACATACCAGAATTAACGGCCACATGGGTTTCATTTTACTCGTACTATTTGGTCATTAAATATGTACCAACCAGTCGATTGTACCGATCTACGAAATCAACGTCGAATGACCTGCTGGTAAATCGTGATGACCCAAACCGGTATAAGTAAAATGAAACACATATGGCCGTGAAAATGAGTTACTCCGGTCAGTCTCGAGAAGTG
>Ga0194115_10003579_pt1 | contig 17368 bp, 16 predicted proteins | sample TA2MahsurfametaG_3_FD_148656 | JGI IMG/M metagenome (GOLD analysis project Ga0194115, IMG submission 148656) | Freshwater microbial communities from Lake Tanganyika, Tanzania - TA2015002 Mahale S4 surface | ecosystem: Environmental > Aquatic > Freshwater > Lake | place: Tanzania: Lake... | reverse complement strand
ATATAATTATCTTTATAGTATATTCAAATTCCCTCTAAAATAAATTTTTTTATTTCAGATTTTTTTTGTATATTTAATCTAAATTAAGTCTATGGCAAAGAAATACACAGCCTACAGGACTATTAAAACTGTAGAAGGAATTACCCTCAACATTTACGAAGACGAGAAAGGCATCACTAAGCCCCACTGCCCGACAGGCCCAGCTATACTCTACCCGAAAGGATATAATAAGCCAGATGAATACTATTTGTTTGGTATTAAATATGATTATGAAAAATGGCTAGAATTATCTAGACCCTTAAGGAAGAGTGTAATTAAAGAAGATTTATCGGTTTAATAAATATTTATAAGAAAATTGACAAACCATGTCATTTAACTTAAAAAAATATTTAACCGAAAATAACCTGACAATTAACTCTAGAATTAGAGAAGAGGAAAATATTAACCTAGAACCCTCAAAAGCTGATTTAAAACAGTCTGAAAAGGACTTTAGAGGACTTGACAAAAAGAAGAAAGAGTTACAAGATCTGCAAAAAAAAGTAAAAATAATAATTAGTAAATATACAGAAAAATCTGCAGACGGTACACTTAAGCTTAAAGATGTAGGTGGCTACAAACAAGCTGTCGGTAATATTCCAGATAGAATTAAGCTACTTAAAAAACAAATTGATCAAGTTGAAAATCCTAAATTAGATTCAGATGAAGAAGATAGTATTTAATGGCCTAGCGATCCTAGCATTTTTAGCTCTTGTATGGTATAGTTTTATCTACTCTCCAAAGAGGTTTGATACTCAACCATTTCAAGCAAAGATAGATTCATTACAATACGAGATTGATTCTATCGATTTGGTAAACGATACACTAGAGCAAGGTATTGCTGTTCTAGATCAAGACAACGATTACCTTTCTGGTAAAGTTCTTGTCCTAAACGGTAAGGTTAAAGACCTCAAAGAAGATTTGAAAGACGCAAAAGATGCTTTGGTTTATACACCTACACAACTAGATAGCTTTTTTGCAGCTAATTATAAAGAGGAATATACCAAAGTTTCTAGTGACACTACACTACTTCCTATTGAAGTAAGTAAAGCTGTAGTTGTTGATTTGAAAGAAGGACAAGTAAACGAAAAGATTGTTGTACATCAAGATAGTATTATTCAAACACAAGCGTCGTCCATTGAAAATAGAGAGGCAGTTATTGTAACTCTTAGACAAAAAGAGACTAACTATCAATCTATCATACAAAAGCAAGTAGAACAAGGCGAGAACTATAAAATTCAAATTGATGGTTTAAAAACTGACATCAAGAAGAACGATAGAAGGATTAAGATGAACAAAATACAGAAGTTCGTTCTTGGTGCTCTAGTAATAGGTCTTGCTGTAACATATAAATAATGTCTGAACAACAGATAACGATAAAGGAAAGGATTAAGGAGGAGTTTATCAAATGTGCTACGGATCCGGCATACTTTATGAAAAAGTATTATATGATCCAGCACCCACAAAGAGGCAGACAACTATTTAGTCTTTATCTTTTTCAAGAAAAGGTTTTAAAACTGTTTCAAAAGCATGATTACTCAATTATAAACAAGTCAAGACAGTTAGGCATCTCTACTCTTGTTTCGGCTTACTCTTTATGGTTGATGTTGTTTAATAAAGATAAAAACGTTCTTGTTATTGCTACTAAGCAAGATACAGCTAAGAACATGGTTACAAAAGTCAGATTTGCTTACCAAAATTTACCAACCTGGCTTAAAATAGGAGCGTCAGAAGATAACAGGCTAAGTCTTAGGTTAGCTAATGGTTCACAAATCAAAGCCGTCTCAGCAGCAGGTGATGCGGGACGTTCTGAAGCTGTGTCATTGCTAGTCATAGACGAAGCTGCGTTTATTGAAAATATTGAAACCATATTTACAGCTGCGCAACAAACCTTAGCAACTGGTGGTGGTTGTATAGCTTTATCGACTCCTAACGGTGTTGGTAACTGGTTTCATAAAACATATTTAGCTGCACAAGAACAGCAGAACAGATTTTTACCAATATCTCTTCCTTGGAATGTACATCCGGAAAGAGAGCAGGATTGGCGCGATGAACAAAGTAAGATATTAGGTAAACGTAATGCCGCTCAAGAGTGTGATTGCGACTTTGCGACATCAGGTAATACAGTTATAGAACCAGAAATATTAACGTGGTATGAAGAAACACAAATATCAGAACCTATTGAAAGACGGGGTCTCGATAAAGCACTCTGGATATGGGAATATCCTGAAGCTATTAAATACTATACAATTGTTGCTGATGTGGCACGCGGAGACGGTAATGATTATTCTAGCTTTCATGTTATTGATATTGAGTCAATAACACAAGTTGCAGAATATAAATCACAAGTAGATACTAGAGATTATGCTAACATATTGTTAAGTATAGCTGCAGAATATAATAATGCACTATTAGTTGTCGAAAATGCAAATATAGGTTGGGATGTTATACAAACTATATTAGAAAGAGGTTACACAAATGTTCACTATAGTTATAAACAAGATCAAAACATGGATTTTAACAAATATGTGGACAGGTTTAATACTCAAACGGGTTTAGTTCCAGGATTTAGCACGACTGAAAAAACTAGACCATTAGTTATAGAGAAAATGCGTGATATTTTAGAAAATAAACTAGCTAATATAAGGTCAATTAGACTATTAGAAGAGTTAAGAGTGTTTATATGGAAGAACGGTAAAGCACAAGCAATGCAAAGTTATAATGATGATCTTGTTATGAGTTTTGCTATAAGTATGTATCTTAGAGAAACATCTCTTAGATTTAGAAAAACAGTTGAAAATTTAACATACGCCGCGTTAAATAGTTTTACTAAAACACAAGATAAAAGTATGGCTTATAATGCTAATAATCAATATAATCAAAACCCTTGGGTTATGGCTTTAAATACACCTCAAGGAGGTGAAACACAAGATTTAACATGGCTACTATAATAAAATAATATGGCAGAACAACAAACACAAAACAATTTATTCTCTACCTTAAGACGTCTATTTTCTACTGACGTTATTATTCGTAATGAAGGTGGAGACATGTTGAAAGTTATCGACACAGACACCATTCAAAGATCTGGTGTTATTCAAACTAACTCTTTAGTTGATAGATTTAATAAGGTTTATACAACCTCTACAGCATACGGCGTTAACTTAAACCTAGCACAAAACTATCAATCAGCGAGAGTACAAATTTATGCAGACTATGATGCAATGGACACTGATGCTATTTGTTGTTCGGCGTTAGACATTGTTTCAGATGAATGTACACTTAAAAATGAACAAGGTGAAGTATTACAAATTAGATCTTCTGATGAGAATATTCAGAAACTCCTCTACAATTTATTTTATTCTGTACTTAATATTGAATTTAATCTTTGGTCTTGGATTCGCAATATGGCTAAATACGGCGATTTTTACCTCAAACTAGAGATTGCAGATAAATATGGCGTATATAATGTTATTCCTTTTTCTGCTTACAATATTGTTCGTGAAGAAGGTTTTAATATTAAAAATCCTCAAGAAGTTAGATTTAGATATGATCCAAATGCTACTTTAGCATCCTCTACAGGATATAGTTCTATTAAAAATAGTGATTCAGGAATTTACTTCGACAATTTTGAAATGGCGCATTTTAGATTAACTGGAGATGTTAACTATCTTCCTTATGGTAGATCTTACTTAGAGCCGGCTCGTAAGTTGTTCAAACAATATACACTAATTGAAGACGCGATGTTGATTCATCGTATTGTTCGTGCTCCTGAACGCCGTATATTCTATGTCAATGTTGGTGCAATTCCACCAGGAGAAGTAGATAACTACATGCAGAGGATGATTCAAAAAATGAAAAAAACACCTCTTATAGATCCTAATACAGGTAATTATAATCTAAAATATAATCAACAAAATTTGTTAGAAGATTTCTTTATACCTGTAAGGGGTAACGATACTTCTACAAAAATTGATACAGCAAAAGGTCTTGATTATAATGGTATTGAAGACGTTGCATATTTCCGTGAGAAGTTATTTGCCGCTCTTAAAATACCTAAAGCTTTTATGGGCTATGAAAAAGACTTGACAGGTAAAGCAACACTTGCTGCTGAAGATATTCGTTTTGCTAGAACTATAGAGAGACTACAAAGAATCATTATTAGTGAGTTAACTAAAATAGCTTTAGTACATTTGTATGCTCATGGATATACAAATGAATCAGCTGCTAACTTTACACTGTCTCTTACTAATCCTTCAATCATATACGATCAAGAAAGAATAGCATTATTTAAAGAGAAGATTGATCTTGCTAAACAAGCCATGGATGGAAACCTTCTTCCTAGAGACTTTATCTATGATAAAATTTTCCACTTCTCCGAAGACCAGTATGCTGAACTAGAAGACATGATGATTGAAGATAAAAAGAGAGGGTTTAGATACGCACAAATACAAGAAGAAGGAAATGATCCTGCAGAATCAGGTCAAGCATATGGAACTCCACACCAAATAGCTAGTTTATACGGTAGGAAAGAAGATTCTTCATTGAATGTACCTTATGGATATGATGAGAATAAACCAGGACGTCCTAAATCCGTTACTTCAATTATTGGTACAGATGAATCTAATTTTGGCCGTGACGCTTTAGGTCAAGCCGCATATTCAAAAGATGCCGAAACCGGAGAGAATAGTATGAATGTTAACTACAAAGGAGGCAACCCTCTAGCTCTTGAAAGTACAATGACAGAATTATTAAAGTATCAAGGTGTGTTAAAAAATATGTCAAAAAAGTTTGGTTCTAGAAAAATTAAATTGTTTGAAGAGCCAGATCTTTTAAGTGAAGATAATATTAAAAATGGTTTAGATTAGATATATAGATATTTATTAAAAGCGGATTCGTAAAAAACTATGGCTATAAAACACAGTAAGTATCGTAATACCGGTATTTTATTTGAACTATTAGTTAGACAAACTACTTCTGATCTATTGAATAATCAAGATTCAAAGGCAGTAAAAATTCTAAAAAAGTATTTTACTAACACAGAATTAGGCAAAGAATACAGCCTTTACAATACATTTTCAACAAGTACAAAATTATCTGAATCTAAAGCAGATATATTAATTTCTACTATCATTGAACAGTATAAAAAGCTAGATTATGAGAAGCTAAATAAGCTAAAATACAATTTAATTAAAGAAATTAAAAAGTATTATGATCTAGAAAACTTTTTTAAGGCCAAAATAGACAATTATAAGCCTTTTGCATCCATTTATACTATACTTGAGTCCCAAAATAGTAAATCATTGGACACAAAGCAGCTAATTATTAACAAAATTAACCTTCTTGAATATCTAACCGCTAAGAGTCTATCTGATTCTAAAGCTCCTAAGTCGCTTATACAGGAGTTTATGAAAGAAGATAAGGAAATTAGACTACTTGCTTACAAATTAATGGTCGAAAAGTTCAATAACAAGTATCAGAGCATGTCTGAAAGACAAAAAAGCGTCTTGAAAGAGTATATTACTAACATTTCTGATACTAAGAACCTAAAAATATACCTTAACGATCAGTTAAGCCAGATTAAAACTGAATTAACTGAACTAAAAGAGTCTACAAAAGATCAAGTTGTTAAAATTAAACTAGAAGAAGTACTTAAATTTGTAAGTCCTATTAAAGAAAACCAATCTATTAAAGATGAGGTTATTACTGGTATCTTACAATACTTCGATTTAATTGACGAGCTCAAAAACACTTAACTTTGAAAGCATTTAACAATCAATTTGCTACTCAGAAGCTACGCCAAGAAATAAGTACGACCGGTACAGGTGCTACTTTTACTCCTGGTACAGGTGAACAGTTTGCTTCTAAAGCTACTAAAAATATAGTTAAGAAAAAAATAAAAAAAGAAGATAAAAATATACCAAGTAATTGGAAAGATGCTCCATCTATACCTAATCGTCCATCAAAAGGCGGTTACATCTACAAACAACTATTTGAAAAACTTTCTGAGTTTGTTAAAGAGAATAAGCAAAATTTAGAGGTAGATGATAAAGTTAAAGTTACATACGGCAACGAATTCTATGGCAAGATTGGAAAAATAGTTGATATTCGTGGTGGATTTGTAGTTGTTGGGTTCATGTATGATCAAGATGGAGACTATTTAGATTGGGACGAGAGTCTAGAGGACGATCGCGAAATTGATGTTGAAGAATATAGTATGCACTCAAGTGATGTACAGAAAATAGAAGATGAAGATGAAACAGAATTAGTACAAGATCCAAAATCTAAAGAGTTTACTCGTAAAATTAAGGTCTCTCCCAATGATAAGGAAACTATCAGAAAGATTCAGGCTATGATGGCTAAAGAAAAGAATTTAAAGAAAGAAAAAGAAGGCGAGAATATGATAAATGAAGGATACGCTAAGTTTAGAAATGAAACTAAAGTGCGTCCTAAACCAGATCAATTTCATCAAGCAATACGTCAAGTAAGACAAAAGGTTCAAGAGATTAATAGACTATTTGAATATGTAAGCCGCCTCAAATCAGAACTATCTGAAGGTGAAGACGGTCTAAAATATAAAATGCATACAGAAAAAGCCCTTGCTAAAATCAAGGAAATGGTCGCGTCACTTAATCAAAATGTAAAAAAGTTTAAATAGTGGCAAAGTCAAAGAACTCCGGGGGTTCGGTAAAGATCAGTTTTGGCAAACGTAAAAAGGGTAGATCACAAAAGACCTATAATAAACATGATAGATCAGAGAAAAATTATCGTGGACAAGGAAGAGGCTAATATTTATTAATAATATAAGGACAAAGATGACAACTGCACAATTATACCGTAAACATAAGGCTGGAGAGATCGGCCGTGACCGCTTCTTGTATGAAGTACGTCGTGATAACAACCTACCTTGGGTAACTAACACTACATCTTATGCAGATGCTGTTAAGATCCTTAAGAACAAAGGCATTATCTGTGAAATAGACCAAAATGTAACTACAGATCCAGCAGTTGACGTAGTTAATCCGTACTTTTTGAAGAGAGGAGTTAACAAGTTGTTGAGTAAAGAAGAAGAACTTACTAACGATTCATATATTAAGGCACTAAATAAGGCTGCTAAGGCGCTCGAAAAGAATCCTCATGCTTTTGATGACGAGATGTTTGCTAACAATGAAGATGTTAAGAAGGCAGACGAAAAGCTAGAGATGGAAGATGTTAAGAAAGGCAACTTAAATGACAAGAATAACGAGATGAAAAAAGTCAAAGTAAAGTCATTAAAAGAGTCTGCTATCGAAGAACTCATTAACTCTCTTAAAAAAAAAGACGAGATTAATGAAGATGTCCACTATAAATACAATGTAGGATCTGAAATACATACACCAGACGGTTCTGGTACAATTAAAGAAATTATTGGAGGAACACTCACAGTTGAATTGAAAGATGGTCAATTAAAAGACTATCAGATAAATACTATAGATCATTATACACAAAAGGCTCAAGAAGAGGCTACTATGCATTTCAAAGACGAGCCAGCAGATGCAAAATACAATGTTAAGAAAGATGCATCAGGAAAGATTGTACAAGCTACAAACAGTGATGGTGTAACTATTAGCATGAATGATCAAGTTATTACTAAAGATACAGGAAAGAAAGTTAAAATTACTGGCTTTCAAGGAACTCAGGGTAAAGTAATGGCTCAATACAACACAGGTATGTTCTTTACTTCTATTGATATTGATGGTTTGGAAAAGCAAAAAGACATGAAAGTGTCTAGTCCATTTGGAGGAAGTGCTGTAACTGAGAAGATCAAAGAGTATATGGAAAAATTCAAAGATGATAAAGAGAAGATGGTTAAAATTAAAGAGGCGTTAAAGAAATTAAAAGAAACAAAAGCTTTAGTTGTTCCTAAAACAGCAACGGGGCAACAAATTGACAAAATTGTAGCAGGAGTTTCAGATATAAAACCAGGCCAGCAAATTGATATAGTACGTAAATAATGACTAAACAACTCTTAATAGAATATAATACTTTTCAACCGCTTTCTCAATCACTAAACGAGGCGAGACGTTTAGCTAATGGTAATATGATTGTTTCTGGTTTAGTACAAGCTACAGATAAACCTAATGCTAATAAAAGAATATATCCTTATCAAGTGTTAAAGATGCAAGTTGATAAGTATGTAGCAGGTCCTATTACTGAAAATAGAGCTTTAGGTGAGTTAGATCATCCTGAGTCTTCTATTATCAACCTTAAGAATGTTAGCCATAATATAGTTAACCTTTATTGGAATGACAAAGACCTATACGGCGACATAGAAATTCTTCCTACTCCTTCAGGTAATATTTTAAAAGAGTTATTTAAGAATAATATCACTGTAGGCATCTCTTCTAGAGCTATGGGGACTACTACACCAATCGGTGAAGGCCTAGTACAAGTAGAAGATGATCTAGAGTTGATCTGTTGGGACTTTGTATCTACACCATCTACTTACGGTGCGTATATGAAGCCGGTAGGAGGACTAAGAGAATCAAAAGACTATACAATTCCAACCATAAACAATAAAGTACACGAACTAATTTCAGACATTATTTGTTCACAATCAGGTGTTTGCTGTATAAAATAAAAATATTTCTAAGTTTACGTATTTTTACTTTATAGTTAGATATTTATTGCATATGCGAGACTATCTAATATCTCGCTAGTATATTTCAATCCTTATATTGCTTTCACACAAGATCCAATAAGCAATTCCGAAACACATTTATTGAAATGAGCAATCTTTACCAAGATGCTATTCTCGACGCTAAAGCGCTACGTGCTTCTGCTATGGCTAATGCTAAAGCAGCACTTGAAGAAGCTTTTGAACCTAAAATCCAAGAGATGATTCGTTTGAAACTATCTGAAGAGGCTGATAAAGAATTAGAGGAAGTAGAAGAAATGGAAGAAGCTAAAGAAGTTGAAGAAAACATCGAAGAGAAAAAAGATGGCGTAGAAGAAAAAAAAGACCATGATGTAAAAGAAGATTACTATGAAGACAACATGGAAGAAAACTACGACATTAATGAGACTGAGCTAGAAGAAATTCTTGCACAACTCGAACAGCTTACTGCTGAAGAGCATGATCATCCAAAAACGGAAGAAAAAGATCATCCAAAAATGGAAGAAAAAGATCATCCAAAAATGGAAGAGGAAGAACATGCAAAAAAAGAAGAGAAAAAACATTCAAAGATGGAAGAAACTGAGCAATTAGATGAAAACATTGATGAAGAAGAGTTGAAAGAAGAAGATGATGAAGAAGAAATTGTTGACGATGAAACTAAAGTAATTGATATTACTCTAGGTGATCTAAAACAAGTTTTACAATCTGTAATGGCTGGAAAAGCTGATATAGATATACCTTCTGATGAAGCTGATTCTGATGCTGAAATTTCTCTTGATGAAATTCTTGCTGAGCTTGAAGCTGAAGGAAAGGGACATAATGACCCAGAATTAGAAGAAGGCGATCAAGAAAAAGCTGATCCAAAAATGGAAGAAGCTAAACACAAAAAAGATCATGACGACGAAAAACATGATGACAAAAAGAAGAAAGTAGAAGAAGAGCTTGAAGAAGCTAAAGCTACTATCGAACAAATGCGTCAAGATCTTCAAGAGGTTAATTTGCTTAATGCAAAATACCTTTACATGAATAAGTTGTTTAAATCTAAATCTTTAAGTGAATCACAAAAAGTAAAAGTTATTAATGCTCTTGACCGTGCTACAACTGTAAACGAAGTTAAGAACACTTATGACACTTTGAAAGAATCATTTGAGACTAAGACACAACTTAAAGAATCAATTGGTTTCGCTTCCCAAGCAGCAGGCGTTGCTCCTAAAAATCCAATTATCGAACAAGATAATATGATGAGTAGATGGCAAAAACTTGCTGGCATTAAAAATATCTATTAAAATTTAATTTAACAAAAAATGGCAAATTTAGTTCAATCTTTGCTGACTGAATCCGCTCAAACAGCTTTCTCTGACCAACATGGTGTGGCTCAGCGTCTTGCTAAAAAGTGGTCTAAGTCTGGTCTTCTTGAAGGCCTACAAGATTACGATGCTAATAACATGGCAGTAATTCTTGAAAATCAATCTAAGCAGTTGGTTGTTGAATCTTCTCAAACTAACGGTGGTCTTAACACAGGTGGCGCAACCTTTACTCCAGGTACAGGTGAGCAGTGGGCTGGTGTAGCACTACCATTGGTTCGTAAGATTTTCGGTCAAATTGCTTCTAAAGAGTTCGTTAGCGTACAGCCAATGAACCTTCCAGCGGGTCTAGTATTCTATCTTGATTTCCAATATGGTAATACAAAAAATCCTTTCACTTCTGGTGATTCTATTTATGGTACTGCAAGTGCTAACTTTGGTAACCTTGCTGCCGGTGCTCTTTATGGTGCTGGTAAGTTCGGTTATTCTTTGAACCAATTCTCATCTTCTATCAGTGCATCTGCTTCTGGTTTTGCCAGTTCTTCTGCAACTGTGGCTGATGTTGATTTTAACAGTGATTTTTCTGCTTCCGCAGCAGCTGGTAATATTACTAAGTTTTCAATTCCAACAGCATCTATTGATTCAGCTTTGAATCAAAATGGTGTTCGCGCCTTTATTTTGACTTCTGGTTCAGTAATTTCTGCTGGTGATAACATTCAACAGGCTACTGTACTTTCTAGTTCAGCTGCTGGTGTATTTGTTAACTTCTTTATTAACAAAGCTATTGCAGCAGGTTTGTCTGGCGGTAACAAAACTTATACAGTTTTCTACAACAAGCAAACTGACTTCAATAGTCGTGGTGATTTTGAAGACAGAACTGGTGCTCCTTCAGTACCAAATGCTCTCTCATCTGCATCTATTGTTATCCCTGAGATTAATGTACAAATGAAATCTCAGACAATTAGTGCTAAAACTCGTAAGTTGAAAGCTCAATTTACACCAGAATTTGCACAAGACTTGAATGCTTATCATTCTTTGGATGCTGAAGCTGAATTGACAGGTCTTCTTTCTGAACACATCTCTCTTGAGATCGATTTAGAAATCCTTGATATGTTGATTCAAAATGCTCCAACAGTTGAGTTCTGGTCTGCAAAAGTTGGTGAGCAAATTAATAGCGCTCAAACTGCGTTTACTTCTAACACCGCTGGTGTTTACTACACTCAAATGAGCTGGTTCCAGACTTTGGGTATTAAACTTCAGAAAGTTTCTAACATCATCCATCAGCGTACTCTACGCGGTGGTGCTAACTTCCTTGTATGTTCTCCAACCGTAGCTACTGTTTTGGAATCTATTCCAGGATTTGCTGCTGACACAGACGGAGCTGCTGATACTATGAAGTATGCATTTGGTGTACAGAAAATCGGTCAGTTGAACAGTCGTTATAAGGTTTACAAAAACCCTTACATGCTTGAGAACGTGATCCTCCTCGGTTTCCGTGGTAATCAATTCCTTGAGTGTGGTGCTGTTTACTCTCCATATGTACCATTGATCATGACTCCACTAGTGTACGATCCAAATACCTTCACTCCAAGAAAAGGTATTATGACTCGTTACGCTATGACTATGGTTCGTCCTGAATACTATGGTTTAGTTGTTGTAGCTGACACTAATGTGATCTAATATAACAAATAATCATATGTCATAAAATGCCCATCTTCGGATGGGCTTTTTTATTTAATATACGGCAATATTTATTTGAAAAGGTGTTCTAATATGCTTGATAAAAGTGCTAAAAGAAAACCGAAGAACGATATTAAGTTCAACGTTCAGTTAAATGAAGAGCAGAAAGAAGCAAAGTTATTTATATTATCAAGTAAGATAACTGTCTTAAGAGGTCAGGCAGGATCTGGTAAGTCTTTAGTTGCGGCACAAGTTGCTTTAGACTTATTGTTTAGGCGTGAAGTAAGTAAAGTGATATTAACAAGACCTGTAGTTACGTCAGGAGAAGATATTGGTTATCTTCCTGGTTCTAAAGATGACAAATTAGCTCCTTATACAGCACCTATATATGATAATATGTATAGACTGTATAATAAAGATAAGATAGATAGAGAAATTATAGAAGGTAATATTGAAGTTATACCTTTGGCTTTTATGCGCGGGCGCAATTTATCTAATTGCTGTGTAGTAGTAGATGAAGGTCAAAATATAACTCATAAACAAATGGAACTACTATTAGGTCGTATGTGTCAAGGTTCTAAGATGATTATTTGTGGAGACATTGCACAAATTGATTTAAAAGACAAAAAACTAAGTGGTTTTAATTTTATATGTACTAACTTTAAAGAAGTACCTGGTTTTACAATAGTTACTCTAAAAACAAATCACCGCGATCCTATCGTGGAACACATTCTAGAAATATATAAAGCTCACGATTAATGGCATCAACATCAACTACTTCAATATGGAACGGAACAGGAGGTCCAATATCAGGATCTACTCCTTTTGGTTTTTACGATTCTGATACTTTATTTCAAACAGATGGACCTAAAGTAGCCAATTATTGTGCTCGTAAGTTAGGGTTTCCTATCATGGATGTCGAACTACAATCAGGATCTTTTTACGCATGTTTTGAAGAATCGGTGTCTGTTTATGCAGAAGAACTTTATCAATCTAAAATTAAGGATAATTATTTAAGTTTAGAAGGATCACCAACAGGATCTAATTTAAATAATATAGTAGTTGTGCCTAATTTAAATTCAACCATTGTTATTGGTGAAAACTATGGCACTCCTATTCAAGTAGGTGGATTTGTTAATCAGTATAAAGCAGCCTTATATTTAACTGCTTCACAACAAATTTACGATTTACAATCCTGGGCTTTATCAGGTAGTTTAATACAGGCCGGAGATCGCGTAGTAATTAATAGGATATGGTATGAAGCGCAGCCTGCAATTAACCAATATTATGATCCTTATATTGGAGGTAGTATTAACTATCAAGGTGCGACGGAGAACTTTGGTTTCGCATCTTATTCACCAGGTTTAAACTTTGTTTTATTCCCTATTTATTTTGATATTAGTCGTATACAACAGATAGAAATGTCTAATAATGTTAGACGATCTACGTATTCATTTCAACTTGTAAATAACAAATTAAAAATATTTCCGTGGCCAGAAAAAGATGGAATTGTGGTATGGATTGATTACGCAAAGCAAAGCGAACTAAGTAGCATTACTCAAAATAGTCCTTATGACACAAATGCTGGTTTAATTGCAAACCCATCTAAAGTACCATATACTAATATTACGTACTCGCAAATTAATCAGCCAGGTAGGCAGTGGATATATGAGTACACATTAGCTTTATCATCTGAACTGCTTGGATTAATTAGAGGTAAATATACGCAAATACCTGCACCAGGTTCAGAAGTAACATTGAATGGAGCAGATTTGATTTCAAAAGGTCGTGAACAACAAAGTGCTTTAAGAGAAAGATTAAGACAGGATTTTGATGACATGAGTAGACGCGCACAATTAGAGCGTAAACAATCAGAAAATCAATCTATTTCAAGTACCTTCAACGAGGTACCAATGTTTATATATATAGGCTAATATGGCAATATTTGGTTCAACTAGAGATATAGCAACGTTTAAAATCTTTACTAAAGAGATTATAGAGGATATAGTATCACAAGAAATAGGATATTATAAAATTATGCTAAATGATACTCCAATTAATTTATATGGAGAGGCTATAAAAAAATATTTTATTGGACCTGTGTTAATACCTTGTTTAATTGTAAGAGGAGATTTTACAAAAATAAACACAGATTATGGTTTAGATACACAACGTCCCATTGATTTCAGATTTTTTAAAGATCACTTAATTGAATCAAACATTGTTCCTGAAGTAGGAGACGTTGTTATGTATAATGAAGCTTATTATGAAATAGACAATATAAATGAAAATCAATATATTTTAGGTAAAGATCCCGACTATTCTTATTCAACTGCCGTTGAAAATTTTGGTCAATCTTATTCTATTATATTAACCGGACACTATTCAAGCCCTGATAAGCTTGGTATAACACAAGAAAGATTATAATGGCAATACAAGTAGTTAGACCACAGAACAGACAAGAGTTTATGAGTAAGTTAGTAGGTCCAGCCTACGATCCTAAAGAAGGAACTGTATCTAAACCTTTTTCTGAACCTACTAAATTAGGTCAACCAGAAGAAAATCGAGCATACCAAATAAGTGTAAAAGGCGACAAAGAAAAAGATTTCTATATTGGTATCAAAGATATAGATGAAGCCGTTATGTACTATTTTAAAGATGTATTAAAATTATCTGTAGTACAAAATAATACTAGATTAGAAGTGCCTATTATTTATGGAACTCCTGAAAATTGGAAAAGTATACAATTAGACGGTTATTATAGAGACCAGAATGGTAAATTAATGGCGCCTCTTTTAATGTTTAAAAGAAGATCAGTTACACAAAATAGAAACCTCGGAAATAAGCTTGACGGTAACTTAGTTCACAACATGCAATTATTTGAGACTAGGTTCAATAAGCGTAACTTTTACTCTAATTTTGCTGTACTCAATAACAGATCTCCTGAAAAAAAGTACGTAGTAGCCGTTACTCCGGACTATGTTACTATAGAATACGAGTGTATTATATGGGCTGATTTTGTAGAACAAATGGATAAATTAATCGAAAGCGTTAATTTCGCATCCAGAAGCTACTGGGGTGATCCAAATCGCTTTCAGTTCTATAGTTCGATAGAATCATTTGAAGACTCGATAACGTACAATATAGGTGATAACAGAGCTGTTAGAACAAATTTTAATCTTACTTTAAACGGATATTTAATTCCTGATACTATAAACAAAAAACTAGCTAATTCTAATGTTTACTACGGGGTTAGTGAAATTGTATTTGGAATAGAAACTTCAACAGGAAAAGAAGAGTTCGTTGTTAGAACTTCGTCTCCTTCTACTGCTACAGTTAAAAGTGTACTCATATCTGATTCTGTTAATAATATTAACAATATAACAAATGTAATTGTTAGTAATGAAACATTGACTTATCTTAATACTAACAAAACTGTTACAGGAAGTTATGTATCTCCAGAATCTGCATCATTTGTTGCCGATTGGCTTACAGCACCACTACAACTTCCTTCAACTAGTATAGATGGCTTTAATTTCTTTGTAAATAGTACTTACATTGAAAAAGTAAGTATTAATAGTTGGACAGCTGACGGTGTAGGTAACAGTCATCTAGTAGTAAATACAGCTTCACTTGGCTTTAGCCTTAGTCCTGATGATTTAATAACAGCTATAGGTAAATTTGTGTAATTAGTATGTCTAGAGTTCGAAGTAAACAGTTAAATTATCCGTTATCAGGTTCCTTTTCAGGTTCTTTTACTGGTTCATTTTCTGGCTCTATACAAGTTCAGGCATTAACTAGTAGTTTTGGTATTTCTCCTTTTCTATATAATAGTAGTACCCAAGTATCTATTTCTGTATCTGGAGCTGAGTTTTTAAATAGTAATACTTTAACTAAGTGGTCTGGTAATTCTTTTCAAAATACAACTATAGTTGACGATGGAACATCTGTTACATTTCAATCAAGCAAAAGCATAACTACCGGCACAGCCAGTTTTAATAGTTTACAAAATATTAATGCAGCTAATAATTTTATTGTATTATCTTCAGGATCAACTACTTTAACTAACGGCGGTTTAATTATTGCCACTTCTAATTTTTCCGGATCAGCCCTTTATCTCCACCCTACAGGTTCATATGGTAGATTTGCTGTCGCATACAATGTACCTGGCACAGCATCTTCAATAAGTGCGGATGAATTCATGGTAACAGCGAAAATAGCATCAACTGATCCTTCTAATCCCCCTACCTGGGGAGGCACACAGGGTTTAGGTAATATATGGATAAATTCAATTTCTTCTAGTATATTTATTTGGGCCTAAACATAGTTACACTATATTTATTTACAGATTAATTGGCCTTCGAGAGAAGGAAGTGGGCTTAATATATTGTTAAGTATCCAACCGTTAAAGTAAGAACAGATGCCTTCATGGAAAAAGGTGGTTACTTTTTATAGTAACCCAGAACTTAATTCAGTAGATGTTACTACGTTTGTTAGCGCAAGTGAGTTTAGAGGCGCTTTAGTAGGTACTTCAAGCTTTGCTACCTCTGCTTCTTATGCTGTAACTGCTTCATTTGCAGAAAATGCGCCAACATCTTTAACAGCATCTCATGCTTTAACGGCAAGTTCGGCAGATAATTTTAAAATTAGACAAAGTCTTACAGGTCAAACAGCTAATTTTTCTTCTAATGTAACGGCTAGTGATCTACTAGTTAGTAACACTATTACAGCTCAAACCTTAGTTGTACAAGTTATTACTTCGTCAACTGACTTTGTAACTGGATCAACTAGATTCGGAACTCAACTTACAGATACACATCAGTTTACAGGTTCAGTAACTATTACTGGCAGTCTGTCTTTAAATAACGATCCTGTTATTGTATCTTCATCTTTTTATAATTTTTCTCAATCGGCACAAACTAGAATTACAAATCTAGAATCGACATCAAGCATACTTACTTCTGCTTCTGCATCATTCGCAATAGTATCTAGTTCATTTTCTACAACTTCTGAGTCACTTAGTATTAGAACTACTAATCTTGAATCTACATCAAGCACTCTTATTCAAGCTAGTGCTTCTTTCGATACAAGAATTCTTAACAATAGCTCAAGCATAGCTACCATATCTAGCAGTTTTTTAGTAGCTAGTGCGTCGTTTGATTCTAGAATTAATAATTTAACTGAAAGTGTATTTACACATGTTGTAACTGATAGTGGTGGTGTATTTGTAATAGATGGTATATCTCGACCAATACTTTCATTTGTACCAGGTGCTACTTATAGATTTAATACAAGTGCAGTTGGAGGCTCTCACCCATTTAAATTTTCAACATCAGAAAACGGACCTACTCAATATACAACAGGAGTAACTAGTGGCTCTAACTTTATACAAATAGAAGTTAACTATAATACTCCTACCACATTATACTACTATTGTACAAATCACAGTGGTATGGGAAATGCTATTAATGTATTAAGAATAGATACATTAGTAACAACTGCCTCATTTAATCCTTTTACTTCATCTGTAAATACTACTACAGCATCATTAAGTAGTTCAATAGCTGCCTTAAGTTCTAGTTTTTTAACTACTAGCAGCTCTTTTGACACAAGAATATTAAATAATAGCTCTAGTATTGCAACATTATCTAGTAGCTTTTTAAATGTAAGTTCATCATTTGATACTAGAATT
>Ga0194115_10003577_pt1 | contig 17374 bp, 6 predicted proteins | sample TA2MahsurfametaG_3_FD_148656 | JGI IMG/M metagenome (GOLD analysis project Ga0194115, IMG submission 148656) | Freshwater microbial communities from Lake Tanganyika, Tanzania - TA2015002 Mahale S4 surface | ecosystem: Environmental > Aquatic > Freshwater > Lake | place: Tanzania: Lake Tanganyika... | reverse complement strand
CGTTCCAGTCGCCGGATATCCAACCTGATACCAGCATACGGCTTTGTCGCAAACCTGTGATAGGCTGATAGATAAGATCAGCGAAGGTGCTGACATTGTCCAACACCACCAGATGTTCATAGGCTGTGAATCTAAGATTGAGATAGTTGATGGTATTGGCCGTGAGGCTAGTGGCGCGGAATGTGTTGTCCAACCGTTCGATAACCAGATCCGCGGCAGGCAAGGGCTGCCGGTTCTGGTTAAGTATGAGATTTTCCGGCCTCAGCACATTGAGGCTGTCAACCACGCTGAGTGCTTGGGTCACGCTCACGGTAGTGGCACCAGGGTTAAGATTGATTATGGTGCCCGGAGCCCAGCCCTGACCGCTCCAGTACAAGAACTCTTGGCACATCTGTAGCCAGTTCAAGGTATAACCATTTTCTCTGCTGTCAAACACGAATCCCTGGCGTTCCAACAACAGTCCATAGCTGTAGAGAAAATCACACACTCCGGTAGCGGTCGTGAAAGTGTAACCATAGGGCACTTGTACCACATCATCGCTGTGATCTAGAGAAATACGCACCGTGGTGCCACCGGCTGTGACAGGAATATTGTTGCCGTTGGGAACACTGGTCAAGATCTCAAAATAGGGACGGGTGGTGCTGTAACCATAGATCTGCCAACCGCTATCGGTGCTTTGGACCACCACGCTGCTGAACACTGCCTGCGAGAAAGGTTGATTTTTGTACAACAGGATCTGATAGCTCTCGTCAGGCAGCAGCAGGCTAGTATTGAGGCTGTTGGGCGTGGATCTCTCAGCAAAAATCTTGAGATATCGCTTGTCTGTAAACCCACCCACGCGCCAACACAATCTAACATCGGTGTTGGCGAGATCTATTTCTAGACCATCAGTGCTGTTCACTCCTAGCTGGCGATTGTAATCGATGATCCAGTTGATGTAACTGGCGCGGCTCACACCATTGCCATAGAGAGGCGCCAATTGTTTGCTGTCCAGGCGATATCGGCCGTTCCAGAGGTATTGATCTAGATCGGGATCGAATTGGTAACGATCGCGATCCGCGAAAAGACCAAAGAACTTGGCCGGACGGGTGAGAACCAGCAAGCGCATCACTGCGAATGGCCAGGCCGATGAAGTGCGCCACACATTTTCTACTGGCCCATCATCACCAAAGGTCCAGCTCCGGCGGAAACTGGTGGTATCATAATTGCCGGTCGTGACATCGATAGGCGGTAACAGCTCACCCTCTGATCCTGCGGGGATCACGCTCTGCAGATCAGGGCGTGCATACTGAGGCAGGATGTAGGCGCCGGCTGGATCTCGTACCAGACCCTGGGCCAGGTCGTCCCACAAAACCAAGTTACCTGAAGTGTAAGGTGGCGGACCATAATAGGCCTGCCACCAGCTGGGTTCTTTGCTGAATCCCAGCATCTCCCAGGGACGGGTATTGGGAGCCAGGGTATCATAGAAATAATTGTAGATACCGCGCCAGGCTCCCAACAGAGGTTGCCTCGTGAGTTTGTTTGCGCTCTGGCTGTAGTTCCAGGTGAATGCATCCTGTGCCACATAGGTCTGGCTGGTGTAATCCAGTTTGTTCCAACCTACCCAGCTGAGGAAGTCTGGTGCCAGGATGTCAGTTATCTCCAGCAGTGTGTAGTCTGTGGTACGGAACTGGCCTGGTATCACTTCAGCCGCTGAGATCGGTACTTCACTAGCGATTTTGATGTTGTTGAAAATACGGATCTCAAACTCCAGCAGCACCTGATCACGATAATCTCCAAAGGCCACAGTGATAGAACCATCATGCCCGCGGATCACCAGGGTGGGTTCAAGGTAAGTGGTATCAAGATAGATCTCTGGACGGTACGCAGGATACAGGCCCATCTTGCTGGGTGTGTTAGGAACATAGGTGCCATAGGTAGCGGAGAATTCTCGTATCTCTATGCGATCACCCACGGTCAGCGGTACAGAAACGGTTATGGTAGAACTGTCCGCACCTACCACATAATCATAATCACGAGTGAGTATCACATCGTTGAGATACACGTTCATGCCCTGATAGTTGCTGCTGGTATAGTCGTAGGTTTGCACAGTGTCAAACACTGCTGTGCTGATAGGACTGTACACATACACAGTGCTGGTATAGTTTTCTCCGGCCGGCATCATGTCTGACCAGTAGAATGGCGACACATCGTTGCGACCCAGGCCCATCTGCCCTATCACATCATCTAGTACCTGGGTGGGTGTGCTGTTGATAAAATCGCCCTGTGCAGCCAGGTTCATCATGCGGGCTTTGAATTTCTGGTATTCACGGCTGTTGAACTCTATGGCAGCAATCACTTCATACTGAGGTTGGCGCAGGAAAGTGCCTGCTAGGCTCAATGGTGCGCTGTTCTGTATGATATCATCACCATAGATCAGGATGTTGCCAAGATCTCTGGTGTTGTTGGCGCCATCGATGGGACCCTGTATGTCACGCAGGTTCTGACCGATGCTCTGATAATGATTGCGTATGGTGCCGAGAGTGAACGCGCTGGCATCTTGATTCACCGCATTGTTTTCGAGATTGATAGGCACCTGATAGAAAGCGATGTCGCTAGCCCGATCGCTGATGACCTGCACTTCGATCACGGTGCCTGTGGCGGGTGCCGGACCCAGGGTGATCACGGTGGCATCACGATTTACCTCATAGGTATAAGCAGTGGGATCAACAAATTCTGATCCAATGAAGATCTGCAAAGGAGCGAACACCGTGGTCTCGTCCACTGGTACATCCAGCACCAAGGGTTCATCGTCATAAACAAAGCGGAAAACCTGGCGGCTGCGGCTCTGCTCAGCGGCAGGCTGCCACCCTATCAGTTCGGAGAAACTCACTCGGTCAGTGTATTGCCGGGCGAAGCCCACGCTCACAGGTTCTGTGACGCTCACAGCATCTCTCACGAACAGGAAGGTGTCTGTGTAGAGATAGTTTTCAAACAAGATGTCACCAACGTTGTTGAAGTTCAAGAACTTGAGCGGAAATCCCAGCACAGCATCATTGATCTGGGTATCGCCTAGACCATAGCCAAACAGTTTAGAACCAGCGAAAGTGGTGCTGGGATATAACACTCTATCTGATAGACTGTGGCCCATGGTGTTGTACACATCAAACAACGGCGCCTGGTTCACTGAAGTCTTCTGTTGTGCCAGTCTCCAGTCCGCACCATCAAACCAGAAACTCTTGCCTTGTTGGGTGTTGCCGCTGAGGCATACCACTGTTTGATTGATCAGGGCTCCACCCAGCGCTGCCTCCACTAGATTGATGATGGGGATAGAGTTGGGATCACCGTCAGGATCTATGAATTCCACTCGATAGATACGGTTCCGTACTGCTGGATCACGATCCGCCGCAAAGATCACCCGCGAACCGGTCAACAGGCTGTAACCATCTGTGCTGAAGCCGGTCTGACCGTTAATATCGCTGAACGCGTCGGTAGCAGAGAAGTCTATGATGTCTACCGGTTGTTTGCCTTGTGTACCAAAATCAAAAAGCCGCAGGTTGGCTCGGAATTCGATGATAGGTCTTTTGCCGCGAGCACGTTCATTGAACACCGCTATCTGATTGTTGTAATCCGCTGTGGCTTGGATCACATCTCGATGGAACCAACGATTGCTCCGGCTCCAAGCATTCCTATCCCCAGCTGATCGATTGATGGTTATGTAATCTGGAACTTCAGGAGCGTTCAGCGTGTCATCAAAAGGCGTGGCATCATAGCCAGTGCTGTCAAAGGGTGTGGTACGACTCTGGGTGTAGGTTTCGGGCGTGACGAAATCTTGCACCGGTATCAACCGGATTCCGTTGCCTAGCGTGGCATTCAGCACCCCGGTGGTGGGCAATGGGGCGCCCGCAGGTCCACCAGCTCCGGTGTTGGCCAGGCTTTCGGCTATGGTGTCATAGATAAACTGGTGCTGGGTATCCACGTGCTGAGGCCCAGTCATCTTCTGGCCGTCATGCACATGGAAAGCACCAAAATACGCCTCGCCATCCACGAATCCCACCCTGGCATCGAGGCCGGGTCCAGTGCCCACGCCTTCCACATAGTATTCGAGATCCTGGAACTGCGGTGGATCAGCGAGGCCTCGGAACTGCACTTTCAGTCCGTTGGTAAAGGTCACGCCATTGGGGCTGGTATAATCGCGTGCTCCTATGATATCATCTATGTTGATAGGATTGTTTTCACTCTGATCCACCAGCTGGATACGACCAAATATGGCCGGATCGGTACCATCCTGATAATACAGTGTGTCTAACACCGCGGTCAGCAACGGGATCTGTTCAAAATAACCCGAAGCGTTCTTGAACCACTGAGTGCTGGCATATTGTGTGCCAAATCGTATGCGGAACTTGGTGAGCTGAGCTACGCTGCGGATGCTGGCCAACTGGATGTAGAAGTTGCCGTCATTGTCGGGGATGTAATTGATCTGCCACACAGAATATCTCTGCGCCTGCGTGGCGATGTCCGTGGTCTGATCAAACAAGGTGGTATCATAGCTGCCGATCAAGCCATTGGTTATGATCTCAGGTGGTTGTTCTCTTTCCAAAGGATCAAACTGCGAAGTTATCTGCCAGCCACCATCTTGGGCATTGACGATCTGGTTCGTGAAGATCACGGTGCGGCCGTTGAGATTGGTGATGCCATCTATACCACTGGGATTGGCTGCCAGGAACTGATCCACATACACATTGTTGATCTGGTTGAATTTGAGATTTGTGACCAGATCCACGGGCGCTATCTGTGTGAGTCCAAAATAGAAATCCTGCGCGCTCTTCAACGGCACATTGAAGGTCACGATGCCGAGATCTTCACCGTTGTTGATCACGCCCAGCACATCGCGGCTAGAGATGTTGGGCGTGGCCGGAATGCGTCCATCTACGCCCGGCACAGTCTGTATGAAAAAACCATGACCGATCTGGTTGACCTGGAAAGTGTAGTTTCCACCGCGTACCAGGGTGATCGTGGGATTGTTGCCGGCCTCATCGCTGAACTGATATGCACCTCTGCTGCGCGTGATCTCCCAGGCATCTGTGGTGGGATTAGTGGTACTGCCAACGTCTACCGAATCCGGACCTTGCGGCAACCAGAAATATTGGCTGTAGTTGTTGAACTTGTCGAGATCACAGAAAGGATCCCAACTGTAGAATTCACTCTGCCACAACCTATCCTGGCGCTGTGTGTCAGCCCCCAGGAGATCCAGGGCATCTATCATGCCTGGATAGGTTATGGCATCCAGGGCACGATTGGTATCAGGCCGGAAAAACACCACACCAGGTTCTAGCTGATAATCGGCTCTTGCGGCAGTGGGTTCTGTGACATAGCGATCAGCAGGATTCACGCCCGGACCTACCCGGCGTCCAATGAAACCTTGGGTGCGTTTTAAATTGGGTTCCTGGGTGAGCTGGTCCAACGTAGCCCCCAGGAACTGGCGATTGGTACTGGTACGGAAAATCTCCGGCAGCAGATCTACCGTGCGGCGGCGTGCCATCAATAGCCTCCACCGCCAGATCCACCGCCAGATCCACCGCCAGATCCACCACCAGATCCACCACCAGATCCACCACTGTAGGGTCCAGGACCAGGACTTGGTGTGGGTGAACTACCGCCGCCGGCGCTCGTGGCAGCAGAAGCGCGACCTGTGGTAGATCCTCGACCAGCAGATCCCTGAGAAATCGCGCCAGGATAGAGACCGCTCACGGCAGTTTCAGTGCGCAGGTTGCTCTGTGTGAGCGCATCTATCACTTCTACATCGGTCACGGTGGCTGCGTTAACGAATATTTCGTTGGGTGCGGATCTTATCTCATAGAGATCACCAAAAGTCTTGAGCGGATTCAAGGGCACCAACACCACAGATGCTATGATCGATCCCAGCTGTTCATGGAGATATGCTGCCAGTTCAGAGAAGAAAAAGTTGGCGCCAAAATCCCATTTGTCTATGGTAAAGTACTCGTTCATGGCCGCTACTACCGAGCTCTTGATCTCGCTCACAGAAGCGGTGGTTTTCGGATCTCGCACTACCTTGATCACGGCTCGCAGTTCTGGAGCCGCTTTGGCTCCAAACAAGGGTTTGAATATCACCGAGTTCAAGACCACGTTGTCAGAAATCATCTTGTAGTTGTTGAGACCACTATAGGCGGTGTTCAACTGATCTATGGTAGGCAAGGGCGGTTCGGGCACTGTGTCGGTAGTGTCTCTGATGTAGTTCTGATATTGGGTGTAATATTCTTGCGTGACCACATAGAGATCAATGATGTTGGTGGCACCAGGATCTATCACATTGGTCAAGGCGCTGTTGTGTCGATACTGGTAGTACAGGCTCTGCCTACCGGTCTGTGCGCGGAAATCTGTGCGTGTAACTATGGTGCGGGTGAGCACTCCATTGATGATGCTGATCTCTAGGCTGTAAAACAGCTGGCTGGTGGTGGCATAAAATACCTGGCCATTCACGTATTCGCTCTTGTCTGCTTCGATAGCATCCAGCGTTGGGTATATACTGTTGACCACACCGGGCTCCAGAGGCAGATAACGCTCGAGGTCGTCAAAGTCAATGGTCTGCTGGAAGAATACCAGCTTGGTGGTGGGTGCCACAGAGGGTGCCACGAGGGTGTCAAAGAAGTCAGGGTCGTCGGCCACTCCGTCACCATCACTGTCAGCATAACTGACCACTACCTGATAGTCGTTCACGTAACCATCGCTCTGCACCGGCTGTGCTATGATGTCCATCATGATGTCTGTGGCCAAAGCTTCGTTGCTGTCAGGCCGGCTGTTGCTCTTGAGCACTTTGATGAAATCATTGATGACCAATCCGGTGCGGCTGTCATATATTTCTTCGGATCCGTCAAAGGTAAATCGCGTCTGTATCACTGAAGCAAAAACATATTCCAAGGCCCGCGATGTCACTGTGTAGCTCACACCATCGGTCACAAACTGTATCAGCCACGAAGCATCGAGATTGGCACCCGCCGTGCTCTGCGCATTGGCCAGGCTGAAGGCGGCATCCTCGGCCAGGTTGGTGGAAGTGATGATGTACCAACTGCTGGTGAGATTGTTGTAGCCCAAACCAAAATCGCGGAACAGTTCGATCTGTTGGATCATGCTGTTGACCAGGCTGGAAGGTAGATCAGTTACCAGCTTGGGTATGACCTGTGTGGCTAAGGCACCGGCAGGCACGAAATTGTTCAAGGCCACCGGACCGGATCCATCAGGCAAATTGCCCAGACCATTGTTGGTACCATCCAGCACCACTGCGGTGACGGTGGCCCAGATAACCAGTTTCTCGTCCGCCCTCACGGGCACACCAGCCACCAGTCTGTTGTTAGCATCAAAGAAAAATCCTGCAGGAGGTTCAAACTTGATCAGGCTGCCCTGCGTGATGTATTGGGTGTTGTTGCTGCTGTAAGATCCTATGGGCTGTGGCGCTGCTGGTGTGCCTACATAGAAAAAACCCGTGGTCTCGTTCACCAGACGAGTGCTCTGCTGCCAGGCCAGGCCCAACACAGCGAGATTGGGTCGCAGGAAGTTGGCATAATAAAACTGCGTGAAACCACGACTCGGCAGCAAGGGTTCGATGCTGTTGTTGATCACGTCCACGATGTCGTTGCGATTGATCCAGTCAAAATCAAAAGTGGGCAACTGGTTGGATCGATAGATCACCCCATCACTGCCAAAGATGTTGGTAGAGGAATATTTGCCAGTGATATCTGTCAGATCTACATAGCGGCTGGTTCCGATAGAACTGCGGGCCACGGCCTTAGATTTGATGATGGAGTTGTATTGGGTGAAAGGAAAGTTGTTGTAATCTTCGCCGTTGACCATCCTGTTCTGGGTGTAGTAGCGTGCGGGTGCGCGCTGCTTGATCTCTTGCAGGGTTTCTCTGGGTTGAGCATTGCTCACCGGTTGGGTGATACCACACACGAAGGTCGCTGTCTCTACCCGACCAAATCTTGACACATAGGAGATAGGCAGTGTGACACTCTGCATCTCTTCGGGATTGATGATGTAACGCAGACCATTGCTGGCACGCACATAGGCACGGAAGAATCCCACTGGTACTTCGGCGAACACACCATCACCAAAGGTCAGGGTGATCTGATCGTTGGCCCTGCTGGTGATAGAATAAAACTGGCGCTGATCCGGTGCCAGCTGTTCTACTGCTCCTGCATAGATATTTTCAACGAATGTCCATTCTGCAGCGATGCTACCAAGATCGTCCAGTTTGTATAGCCAGTGATCTTGATCGTTACAGCCTTCGATATTGATGTTCACGGCACGATTGGGTATGGCCTCGGCCAGATTGAAATCTTGGTTCTGCAGCACACCTTGCTTGAACAGGAAAAAATATCCCGTGTCATCAGAACCAAATCCCAACTGGTCATTGCGGTACAGGATGTTGAATCTTCCAGAAGGTCTGGGTGCTGGTTCGTACACATAGTCCTCGCCTTCAGAGGTAGAACTCACTGCTTCAAAGGGCATGACCACGCCATCCACGGTGGAAGTGTAGGGGATCACGGGTAGGAAACCCGGCACGAGATTGATCGTGTATTCAGAAGTGCGTATGCCAAGTATGGTCTGCTCGTTGCCAGGACGACCAAACTTCTGGCTGTCTACCAGGGCGGCATTGATGATCTGCGTGAACTGTTCCAACCAGTCAGGATTGGTCGGATCATTCCAGTCCACGGTGACGTTTGAAAGATTCACGCCATTGTAGTCCACGAGATTTTCTGTGGTGCTCACTGACAGCACTTTGATGAATCCCTGGGCCGCGTTGTTGCGCTTGGGAGTGTAACTCACGAGATTGGCCAGGCGCACCACCGAGTCTCGGCGTTCCGCAGTATCCAGGAAGTTTTCGCGAGCGTTGAGGTCGTTACGGAAGGCCAGGGCCTGGCCCATGAATGCCATCACGTCCAACAAAGCGATGAACTCCGAGGATTCGATGTAGTCATTGAAAGTTTCGGGATAATACAGCCGGAGATAGTCAACGAAACTCTTGCGCAGGGTCTCGAAATCATAGGATTGGAAGTCGGCTTCGCGGTAGGTCTGATACAGCCTTTTCCAGTCTTCTACCCCGAATATTGCAGTCTGTCTAGCGGTCTTGGCCATGTGATCTCACAGTGTTCCTGTATTTATAGCACAGAAAAACTGCGCAGTTTTAGACGAAGCTGGCCCTGCGGGTTTCTTGATCGAAGAATATGGCCAGGCGCTCGGCGGTTTCGCTGGCCACCACCTGCACCAGGACTTCGATCAGGATGCCATTGTCCTGGGGGTACACGGTGGCGTCAGAGATATAGATCCTGGGATCTCCGCCGGCCACTCTCTGCACTTCAGTGAGAATGGCCTGCTCGGTTTCGGGCGACTGAGGTTCAAACACCAGGCCCCACAGCGTGGTGCCATACCCAGGGCGGCCCGGCAGCTCGCCCTGCTGTATGTTGAAAGCATTGGAGAGATCACGTTTGATCAGCTCAAAATCCACCAAGGTGAATTTCTTGAACTGGTCTATGGTGTTGAATCCAATGAATGTGGTCATACTGTATTTACTATGTCAACAAGATAGGATCCAGCGGATCAGATGGACTTCGGGGGAGTCTTGATGGATCTTGAGGAAGACTGATTTCTGGCAGAGGACCCAATCCTCTGCGGGCACGCTCAGCATTGATTCTGTCGCGCACTATCTTATCATCGCCTGTGTACGTAAGATCGGAATTGGGCACACCACTGTAGAGTCCTTGTCCAAAGTTAGGGGTGGGTACCTTGGCATCGCCTATTATGGCAGTGACCGCGCGGTCCACTTGGCCGCGCTCTACTGTGCCAGTGAATCCACCCAGCCGTATGCCGCCAGTGACCAGTTCGGAAGTGCGGGTGTCCACGAAGTTCACCGCGTACTGAGCTGATTTAGCGGTGCTGTTGATCTGATTGGTGATGTCTGGAGGCGCCGAACCCTGTATCCAATCTATCGTGGTGCCAACTCCAAACTTGGCAGCTGTCTGCACGAAACTGGCCAGCTCTCGTGGCGCTTCCTGACCCGTGACCACACCTGCTGATTTCAAGCCATTCAGGGCCGTGACCATGATCTCGTTCTGTGTGAGGCTCTGCAGTTTGGGATCTGCGAGCAAGCTGCCTAATCCACCTATGCCGCTCTTGCCAGTCCACACCGTTGGCGAACTCAGAACCGTCTGCAACTGCGCGGGATCTTGCAGGAAGGTCTGCACTGTGCCGGGTTTGAGGAATCCGGCTCCTTCTAGCTGTGAAGGGTTGAACCCAAATGCTCCGATGCCCTTGTCCAGGCTTATGGCATCAAAGCTCTGCCCCACATCCAGCTGCGCTTGGGCCAAGAGACCCGTGACCTGGGTGGGATCTAGGCTGCCCACTGATAGCTCTGCTGGCGTTTGCTCTAGGAACGTGGCCGCGTCCAAGGGCGATGTCACAGCCACATTAGCTAGAGATGCCAGGGTTCCGGCAGTGGCAGCAGTGAGATCTGCAGCCGGTGGATCGCTGAGGTTTGTGACCGCGCTCACACCTTGGTTGTGATAGGGATAGGGCTCGTGCGTGGGTGCGCGTGTGACTATGGTTTTGAGTTTGCCAAATTCAACTTGCCAGCCTTGGCCATTCACGAACCGGGTATCGGCCAGGCTGAGATCTTTCAAATTAGAAGGAGTGTTCACCGGTGCTCCGCCACCTGAGTTGAGATTGATACAGCCAGCTTTGAGATTCAACGATGATCCTGCGTCCCAGGATCCAGCAGATGTGTTTTTGAGATTGAGACTGCCATCGCTTTTGATGCCTATGAGATTCTTACTGTACAGGGTCATGGTGCCGGTGCCGATGAGATCTAGGGTGGCGTCGGCCTGCACCTTAAACGTGGTGGATTTCATGTTGATGGCGCCACCCGCGAACATGTTGATGTCGCGATCCGCATGAAGATTTATGGTGCCCTGGGTGCGCACGTTCACAGAGTTTGTAGAGAACACATCTACTGTACCCTGCTTACCAAACTCCAACCAGGTCTGTCCGTTGGCATGTATGATGTAGAAACAGTCTCCATCATCGCTCATGGTGATCTGATGACCTTTGGCCGTGCGGATGCGCACCAAATTGTCCTTGCCTTCGAGATTGCCGTCATCCAAGACTATGCTGTGACCGCCTTGGCGCGAAATCACTAGGATATCTTCGGGCGTGAGTTCTCCGCGTTCCAGGCGGTTCTTGATCTCCAGATCTGAGATACCGCTCTGATAGACAGGTTTGCCTGGTGTGATCATGCCGTAACATGCAGAGGGAGATTCTCTCTGGCTGTTGGAAGTGATGGGTCCACGCACTGTGTCTCGGATCAGGCCCTGCTGCATCATCACACCTGCCACCACCGAGTGTACCGGCTTGGTCTGATCAAAGAATCTAGGATTCTCGGAGATTGAGGTATTTTCGGTGTTGATCTCTGTCACAGGCAGCTGGCTGGCACCTGAGAAATAGCTGTCTTGCGGCCCGTTGGCCAGCTCGAATCTGCGGCTGGCTCCTATGGCCGGAATCATGTGGTTCACGCTGACATTGGGCACACATCCGATGTAGTAACCTTGGTTAGGATCGCCTTCGATGAAGAAACAGATCACTTCTGTGCCCAGATCAGGCGGAGTGAACCACATGCCATAGCTCTGCTGGTTGCCTGTGAAAGTGCCCACACCTTGGCTGGTACCGGTGTGTGGTGTGGATCCGTAGAACGGTGGGATGTAACTGACAGTGCGCCAGGTGCTTTGCTGAGAAAGATCTGGCGATCCATCCGCCTGTGTGGCTCCGAACTGAGCGATCCACACCTGCAGGCGGCCAGCGCGGGTGGGATCGATGTTGTTGGTCACGATGCCTATGAAAGGTCCCATCTCGGTGGGCATGCCACCACGATCAAACTTGTATTGCTGGCTGCGACCTTTGGTACGGATTATGTTGTTGGGCATGTCATGGTTCTCTTGCTATGGTCTGAGGCGGTTGATTCTGGACCGGCGCATTGGCCTGTTGTTGCAGTGTGTTCAACTGGCGCGTGAGCTCATTGGCCACCACCCTGTTGATGAAACCGGCGTTGAATGCCGCGGATATGTCTTCTGGTGATGAAGCCACCACGATCCTGCCGGTCTGAGTGGTGAAAGTGACCGCGGGACTGCCGGTACCGATGCCCGTGGCACCATACTGACCAAAAAGGCTGGTAGGAGTGCTGGCCGTTCCTATGATCTGGCCACTGCTGGTTGGCGGCTGCGCTGGTAGCGCACCAGAAGGAAATCCTTCCTGCTCCAACAAGCCCGGAGCCGGAGATTCAATAGGGGTGGGCAAACCTGCGGTTCGGTTTGCCGCATTCTGCGCTGCCTGGTTCGTGTTCCTGGTAGCGGACTGTTGCAGCCTGCGGGTCTCTGCGTCGGTTCCAAACGTGGTCACGCCCGGTACCTCACCCACGTCAGACACATTACTCTCGCTTTGTTGCTGCCTTTGTTGAGGTAAATCAAACAACAGCAACACTCCATGCAGCTCCTGGGTAAAACGGCCTTGTGAAAATTTGCTCGTGACCTCGCGAGCACGATACACATAGCTCTGGCGTGCGGATCCGGCCGAAGTGTCGGTCTTGTCAAAGTTTTTGGTGGTGGGATCCATGAGGCCAGTGTCGAGATTGTAGTCTACGGGCTGGTTGAACGCTATCTCAAACAGGGCCTCCTGGCTTTCAAAGTTGATAGTCCCGTCGTCCAGGAAAGGTCCGTAGGTCTGGCCGGCACCGGCCACTCCTGCCCACAGTTCTCCCTGTTTTATCCAGGACGGATCACCCAGGATCTCCAGGCTCACGCGGCCTTGATCCGCTGGTGAATACAGGTAGTCCGCGGCATTGGCGCTGGGCTCGTTAACGGCTCCAGGCTGTCCTTGCGAACTCTGAGCACTGCGTGGGCTAAAATATTTCTTGAGATATTCGCGATAATCTGTGGTATAGGCACCCGGTGCTTGCCTGGCACCTGGTTGGGTGTTGATGGTGAGATAGTAGAGATAGTTGAAGTCTTGTTCAAATCTGAGCACCTGTGTGTTCTCGCCGGTAAACCAGTAGTTGTATTTTTTGTGTGTGCCCTGGAACTTGGGTGGCGGGAAAAAATCGCTCTGCACATCGTTGACCTTGTAGGGGCTAATCTGATAGGTTATGTCGTAAGCATAATCGTTCCGTATGCGGTCATATCCCGCGGAAAGTTTGGGCACGGTCTGTATACCCACCCTGTACCAAGCCACGGCTTCGGCTGGTGTGCCAACATCTAGCGGTCGACCGGTCTTGGGATCAATGATCCGGATCTGCTGATCATAGATGTAGGTACTGGTACGTACATACTGATCGATGAACTGCATGATGCTCATGCCTGGCACGGTTGAAGTCACGCTGGCATCTTTGTTCTGGCTCTGGGTGGCCGGATTTTTCTGCTGGTTGGCAGGCGCTCCTGGACCTGGGCCCATGGGCACCTTGCGTTGGTTGGTACTTCCCGGCGGCACCACTTTAGCGTTCTGCAGCGCCGGGGTCACCAGCTCGATGTAGTATTTGTCTGCGACTTCGATCTTGCCTTCATCGACCAGCTGCTCTTGGAAATCGTTCAAGGCCTGGGCCAGGCCTTGCGTTATGGTTGGAGTGCTGGTAGCGGAAGCCTTGGGTGGTGCGGCATTGGTGGTGCCGGGTGTCGAGGGATTGACCGTGACGCCGGGCACTTCTCCGGTATCTCCGGTCGTGGCAGATCCACTAGTGGTGGTCACGCCCGGAACTTCTCCTGTATCACCCGTACTAACCACACCCGTGCGCGAAGGTGAAGAGAAGGCCACCGGTCCATTGAACAATTCCTGCAATGTCTTGCTGGTTATCTCTACAGGATAAGGGATAGTGCCTCGTGCAGGACCAGTGGCTATGAGATTCTGTGGGGCCACCGCTTCGCAAGAATATTCCGTAATCTTGTTGGCCACACGGAACTTGATTGAGCGGAACTGGAAAGGTATGAATTTTTCTATCACTTGGGGTGTGGTCACGGGCTGACCTTTGGCATCCAATCGCACACCTTTGATCGGCAGATATTGATTGCCTTGGGCATCATAGCCGTAGAATCTTATGACCATGAGATAGTTCTGGGCAGCATAGTTCTGGTCGCCTTTGGCCACTTCACCGGCCACATACTTCTGCACTGCTTTGTAGAGTCTGGGCAACAGGGTGATGCCGTTGGGCTCGATGATCTTGAAATCCAGAGTGGCCACATTGTGTGGGCCCTGGCTGCCTTTGCCTGATATCAGGCTGCGCACATTGACATCGTCGATGTAGAAGTCTTCCTGGAAAAACTCATTGCGACCTTGGTCAAGGCTGAAAGTGGTGATGCCTGGTACTTCACCCACATCTGCCACATTGGGCTGGCGGCCAAATCCAGTGCTCACGGGAATACCAGCGCTCTGTATCAGGAGATTGTAACCTGCTAGGTTTTTCTGCTTGGTGCGTATGATCCGTGCGTACTCGGTAGGGCTCATGAGATAGATGCTGATCGAATATGTATAGCTAGCATAACGATCTAGCACATTGTCCTGCGTGATGATCTTGGCTTCATCACCACCAAACAGCACATTCACCGTGGCGCGCACATCGTCGCCTGCCGCGGCCACTCCTGCGGTCTGGGCTGCGACCTGATCTCGAGTGTTTGGCGGTGGTGCTCCCGGAGCCGGTAGGTTGCTGGGGGTTGCCTGTGTCTGGCTTTGCCGTTTCACAGGATCATTGAGGCCGCTGTCCTGCGCATTGCGCTGGGCGTTGCTGGGTGTCACAGCAGGTCTCACGCGACCTGTGTCGTCTGCGACCAAAGGTCCTGGTGGTGGATTGGTAGGGCTGGCGTTTTCCACGCGGCCTGTCTGATCGTCCTTCACCACTTCCCCTGCGCTTTCTCGCGCGCGGGCGGACAACTGCTGCTGTAGGCCGGTGATGTAATCTGTGGTGTCGCGGATAAACCGCTCGATCTCGGTTCGTTCGGCCAGATCAGTGGTGCGTGCCAGCCTGGCTCGCGCATTGTTTAAAGCCACCACTGACAGCGCGAGATCTTCCTGTAGATTGTAGTAGATCTGGTCTTGTGTGGCCATCGACTAAAAACCCAGGGTGCTGCGCAGCACAGACAGTTTGGGCAGGTAGATCTGGGTGTTGGCCAGGAAGTCCCAGGGCGGTGCTGTGAGCGTGTTGGGATTGCGCTGGTAGAACACCCACCATAAAGAAGCGTTGTCGTAGAGGTCGAAGGCCAGGAGGTCGGGACGATACTGATAGACCTGGTTGATCTGGAACAGCCGATCATCGGACTCAGCGGGTATGGGCCGGTTCACCATGTTTGACAGGAAGAACTGCTGATAGGGCGTGGTGAAGTAAGGGCTGGTAGCGTCGTACTGGGCCATTACCAGAATCCTGCTTTCAGTAGATCACCGTTGGCATACTGATCCAGTCTGAACTGGCGGCTGACCTGTTGTCTGCTCTGTATGGGCTTGAGTATGATGGTCATGTCCAGTTTGGTGGGCACATAGGTGGCATTCGCGATGCCCAGGCTAGGCACTGGTGGCGGTGCTGGCTGCGCCCCTTTGCGCAGACCGGCCGCACTGAGCCGGGCCCACACGCTGCTGAATATGTTGGTGGGCACAGACTGCCGTTGACGGCGCTGCAAGAGACCGGGTGGTATGGTGTTCTTGCTACGGGCACGGATGTAGTCCACATCTCCTGGCAGATTGTAGTTGAATGTGTGCACCACGCAGGGATGCAGATTGTATTGGTACTCCCCGTAGCCGGAGAGATACACAAGAGGCGGTGGTGTGCCACGCTGGGGATCTTGGCCATAAAACATCTTCGTGATGGAGCGGAAGAAATGTATCACTGCCAGGAGATAGTCGGCCTCTGCGGTGTCCTGCGCGGTGAAGGTGGCTTCAATCTGCAGGTCGCCTACCTTGCTGCCTTGGTAGAAGTAACCACGATAGTTTGAATGAGTGAGTTGGTATTCATTGTAGGTGGCTTCATATATCGAGGTGATCCTAGGGGTGTAGGGAAAGATCACGCCGTTAGTGCGCGCCAAGGGTGCCAGGATTCCGGAACCAGGCTGGCCGTCCACGTCCGGCGCCCGGTAGAGATAGTTGGCCTGAGGGGCCAGGCTGAGCCGCACGCGCCAGTCTCGGTCGTTGTTCTGTTTTCTCTGGCTCTGTATTGTGGCCTGCTGGCGGGCGTTGTTGAGCGTGGCCTGTTGTCGGGCAGCCGCACGGCTGGCTTCAGCGGAGGCTGTGAGGCTGGGATCTATGAAACCATCACCGATGAACACGGGCTCGCCATCGCCGTTGAGGGTGAATCCAGGCTGTAGGAAGCCATCGTCGTCAAAAGCTGGCCCACGCGGATCCGCCTGGGGATCACCCGTGACCGGAGCGGGGATCTGCCCGCGCCGGAAAGCATCGGCTTCTGCGGCTGCGGCCCTGGCGGCCTGCTGCTGTTCAAACTCAAAATCGTCTATGGGCTGTGGGGTGGTGATAGGAGCCGTGGGTTCAAAAGCCGCATCCTGCTCGCCGTAGGGGCTGATGCCGGGCACAGGACCAGTGATGCCAGGGCCCGCGGTCACTGGTTGAGGTACGGTGAGATCTACCACTACCACGGGTGGTGCAGCCACTTCCGCACGAGGCAAGGGTCTGCTCGTGGATCCTGCATCATCAGGTGGCAGCGTGGTCACCTCGTCGTTGATCACGGGAAGACCCACGCCCTCGATGTCGATCCTGAAGGCAGGCTGGTCAGGCGGCGGTTCAGTAGTGTCCGGATCGTTGGGTGTTGTAATAGTTCCTGTGGTAATCTCACTGGTCAAGGCACCGGTCACGGGATCTCGACGGAACCCAGGAGGTGCCGGCGGCAGCGCGGCCGGCGCAGGCGTAGGCCTCCCTGTGATAGGTGGTGCAGGCGGCGGCACCTGTGGATTGGGCGGATTGTTTGCCACGGTGGTGGCGGGATCGGGCACAGGTATAGCGGTGGCAACTGGCACCTGCGGGTCGGGTGGGTTGCTCTGTGCTGCGGGGTTGCGTACTATCTCGGCCATGGCGTTTCCTTGATCTGTATTTACCGTGGCCAAAAACGGCACACATTTACCTTGGAAACATTTGACAACTGTGTGAAATACTGTACAATAAATACTCATCCTAGGAGAAATGCCTTGTCCTTGCCAGCGAAAACACCCGCGAAAGTAAACTATCTCAACAATCGCGATATCCTAAAAGAAATACACCTCAGCAAAAATACCTACTGTGCATTCCTGGATCCTGTGCTGGATCACCAGTACGATATCATCCTGCCCTCTGTTGCAAAGATCAATCAGAAGAC
>Ga0194115_10003576_pt1 | contig 17377 bp, 12 predicted proteins | sample TA2MahsurfametaG_3_FD_148656 | JGI IMG/M metagenome (GOLD analysis project Ga0194115, IMG submission 148656) | Freshwater microbial communities from Lake Tanganyika, Tanzania - TA2015002 Mahale S4 surface | ecosystem: Environmental > Aquatic > Freshwater > Lake | place: Tanzania: Lake... | reverse complement strand
AATCGGATGAGAAGGGCTAGTATCGTGCTCACGGAAATGCTGGTATAATCTTCCTCTTCTTTCGGCTGACTACGGAACTGAAGCCTCAGGGGCCCATTTGCTACGGTTTTTCTGTGAAGGAGAGTGTTTCTTTAAGTCGGGGCTGCTTATTGGTCCCATGGCAATCTCATCCATCTCACTACGGAAACGCAACCTGGTCTTCGTTCTTCACCGAGTCTCCACTTTTATTCAGATCTATACGAAAAATCTAATTTGATCGATGATCAGTTTCGTTTTTCTTCCCAATATCTTCCATCACCTAGGATTAAGGGTCGCCCCAAGAGCTTCTAGCAGAGGAGCAGCGAGTGCACCTGGGTATTCAGGAAGAATGGACGCCACAAGTTGATATACTTGAGCAGAAAGAGTAGGATCGTCCTTTCTTGGACACGCGTTCCAGGCACGAAGTAAGTCTCCCACTTGCAGACAGTACTTGTTAGGGGCCTTGCCACTGGTGCTATCGACACCATCGTCTCGACTACACATGGAACCGAGGAACTTGATGAGTCCAACCGACCTGGGGACTATTTCACGATGTTCAGAATCGCTCAAGACAATATCAATGATTCCGTTCTTGATGGCCCATTCCGCAAGGTGATGCTCCAGTGTGTTGAATTCTTGGCCCGCTGGAACCATCAAACCCAACGGTTGCAGCTTAGGCGGCGGGTCGATGCCTTCATTACGACATGTTATCCAACAATCTCGAGGAGGCACACTCTTGTCCGGTTCCTTGGTGCACTTGTGCTGGTAGTAATCGATATCACGATCAGTACCGGGTTGCTCTTCGTCGGCTTCTGGAAAGAACCACCATTTCTGCGTCGATCTCATAATGCAACGGCACAATGTAAGTTTCTTTCCGCCCCCATCCTCCTCGTCCTCGGGAATGTGTCTTTCGTAGCTTGCGTCGACACCATTTCGAGCATAAGCGTCAGGGGTGGTCGCTACAGTACACGAATACCTCCCATTAACAAATGTGCATCCGGCGTTAGAAACATCGAAAAAGCGAGGTGGCGGACGATGCTTTGAAGACGCATCAAGCAGGTCATCGATTTGCTCCCAACCACAAAGTCGGAGTGAAAGCGACGGTGACTTGATGAGTCTCAAAGCCAAATATCGCCAGAATTCGTAGTATTCGTAGGTGGCATCTCGCCGAGATACGATGAGTCTATCGAAAAGACGTGACAAGCGCCTTCGAAGCATCTGTAATACCCTCCTCAATTCTTCACCAGAACAACTGCTCACAAATGCCATGGTTGCTCGTCCAATGTCAATCACATCGTTTTCAGTGTCTTGGTCGGCCGTCGTTTGTTGCGATATAGTCCTTCGGGTTAGACTATCTCCCAAGGCGGACAAAACGTACTGCAAGGTAACCACATCTGGGAAGGATTCTCTATCGATGCGTTCCATCATGTACGTGGACAACAATGTAAAACCTTTCCCCTTCAAAAAGAGATCTATCACTCCCATTCTGATTTTAAGGTTGAGGATCTGATTGTCTCCGTTGTTGCGGTTGAAGAAATTCTTTTCAAAGTTGAAAATGAATTTGAGGACTTCCAGCAGCTTGCACTGCCCTCTACGACTCGATTGAATCTCCAAGTCTTTGGTAATGATGGCCATGGCATAACAAAGGCTGTACCGCACGTAAGACCTATCATGGTTCGACATTTCGGATGGCTTTTGGTCGACAAGACGACCAACGATCTGCTTCATGTACTTTTCTACGAAGAACCGAGCCTCTTCTGATACTGTCAAAAAGTTCGCTGCAGCCTTGAGAGAATCGAAGGCGCATCTCCATGTGACTGACAGGAGACGAAATTCGTTAGAGAGGTATGAATCGAGACATAACAACCGGGAAAGAACAAAAGCCTAGGAGCAAAATCCAGGTCTGTGACAAACAGGGAAACCAACGATAGACACGCATCACTTTTAGGACCAGAAGCGTTCGAAAGACAGTCTATCTCAACGACGGTCGGTGGCCTCAGACTTGCCTTCCTGCGATGTTTCCAATTTATTCGCGACATCATTCCATAACGTCCTCACGGATTCTGCCGGAGGACATAAGGGTCGCCCTCAAACGACAGGGAAACGCTGTTTGCCATTTCGTCTTGCGGTAGTTGTTGTGTGTGAAATGGTATTTTGTGTCCTTGAAGGCTACGTTGTTTTTTCACTTTCTTCACATCACAGACAGCGCAATTGAAACCCACAAGAGTTTCGAATCGAAACGGAGGGGGACGGACTGGGAGAGTTCTGTATATCGAAATGATTGTAGCATCTCACCATCACCGTCACAGTGAACTGTCAATGCCAACGTCTGTCAGGTTTTTAATCGCATACCCGCTAAATCCGAGACCCCCATGAACCTCGTATCTTTGACTTTGGTCTGATGAGGACAGTTGCTTGCAACAATGGTTGAGGGGGACAATCGTGGTACAATACACAATATACACGTACACTTAGAATATTGTATTCCTACATACATATGTACACTCAAAGAAAAGAACGTCACAGTCACCGTGTCACTGTCATCCAATCGTCGTTCTGTTTATATGTGTATGTATATATCTTAGTTGATGCGTCTATACGTATATACGTATGCATGATAATATGGCTGTGATATGTCGACGCGGAACATCTAGATCTTTACGGCCAGGCCCGTCCTACTATGATTATGGAGGAGCTCGATTCGTGTCATATCTTGGAGGATGGAATCTGCTCTCGACTGTTTCCGTTGTTTAGGTGTTGTCGTAATCTCTGCATCCCCTTGAGCCATCTCGCATGATCTGTTGCTTTTCGTTTGACATATTCCGAAACTTGTGGATGGGGGAAGATCCAGAAATCACGCTGTTTGATTGCTTGTAGGGTATTCTTGGCGACGTATTCTGCACTGACCATACCATCCCTCATGGCCGAATTCTGGCCCATAGTAGCTGGATCGACCAAAGGTGTATCGACGGCTTGTGGACAAAGACAGTGTACCTGAATTGTCGGATGAGTAATCGCCATGTGCTCGGCAAAGGAGACAGCTGCAGCCTTACTGACTCCATAACTCGCATCGCCGATTTGTGTCAAGAGGCCAGCTGCTGAGGCTGTCATGACAAAGATTCCATCTCCTTTCCCTACCTCCCAGTCTGGTATCAGAATCCGGGATGCTATGAGATGACTTAAGACGTTGACTCGAAAAATCTTTTCCCACTGTGTATTTGAGTACCGAGTGACCTCATTGGATCTTTCTTGGGGATTTGGTGTGAACATTATACCTGCGTTGCTGCAATAGATATCGATTTTCCCCCAAGATTTCTTGATAAAGGAGATTGCATCCTCCACCTGTTTGGGATGCGTAACATCGCATGGAAGTGTCAAATACTGATACCGGCGTCGTCGATGCTGGGATGATCCACTTCTTTCTTCACCCGGTAAAAATCCACTACATTCTTGAAGATCCAAAAGAGCAACCTTAGCTCCACAATTGAAGAATTCAATCGCCAAAGCTTTTCCAATCCCACTGGCTCCACCTGTGATTACCACGACCTTTCCTTCAAATGCACGTTCACTGGCAAGGAAAGTACCGTCTTGTGGAGGTATCATGGTGTGTTGTTCTGGACATGAAAGGACGAAGGATGAGAACACCACGTATGCGTACCAGTATACCGGTACGAATGATCCAAGAGCGTCATCTTTGTTTTGTGTCGGCCAGACCAATGGGGCAAAGATACGATGAGCGGTGCACCAACGTGACATAAAAAGGGGAGCCCCTTTTTGACACTCCGCAGCGATACTTCCGTTCAAAACTATTTGGGGAGAGGTGGGGTCGTCCGCGAAGGGCCTTGGACCTCGTCATTTGACAGTGATTTATTTGAAACCCCACTTCTTTTTATAGCGACGGGTATGGTACCACAGAGTGATGCTGATATTCCCTTTCGTGCCACTATGTCGTCGTAGCCCGCAGAATTATCCACGGACATGGTATATGGGATCAACATTTGGGGGTTTCAAACACCGTATCAGGTTTGATAACAGTGGATCCACTGCATAGCGTTTCTCTGACAAAAATACAAATCCCAACAACAAGCAACAACAACAGGACCAGATGGCAAAGAACGTTTTCGTGTCGTTTGAGGGCGATCCTTATGTATGGGATACGAATCAAGACCCTCTGGCGGAATCTGTGACAACGTTATGGAATGATGTCGCGAATAAGTTGGAAACATCGCAAGAAGGCAAGTCGGATGTCGCAGACCGTCGTCGAGATGATCTATCTTTCGAACGCTTCGGGTTCCAAAAGTAATACCTGTCTATCGTTGGTTTCCCTCTTTCTTGCAGATCTTGATTTTGCTCCTCGGGTTTTGTTCTTTCCCGGTTGTTATGTCTCGATTCATACCTCTCTGACGAATTTCGTCTCGTGTCAGTCCCGTGCCAATGCTCCTTCGATGCTTTAGAGGCTGCAGCTTACTTTTTGACAGTATCAGAAGAGGCTCGGTTCTTCGTAGAAAAGTACATGAAGCAGATTGTTGGTCGTCTTGTCGACCTAGAGCCATCCGTGATGTCTAAACATGAAAGATCTTGCGTGCATAGCAGCCTTCGTCTTGCGACTACCATTATTGCCAGGGACTTGGAGATTCAATTAAGTCGTAGAGGACAATCCAAACTGTTGGAAGTCCTTTCGCTCGTTTTCGACCGGGACAAGCACTTTTATTATAGGGGAGATTGGTACAATCAGGCGAGTGGCCTACCGGAAGTCAGAATGAGAGTGATTAATGTATTTTTGCGACGAAACGGTTTTGCCTTGTTAAGCACGTACATGATGGAACGGATGGGTAGCCCGGTATTCCCAGATGTAGATATCTTGCACCAAGTTTTGTCTGCGTTGGGAGATCTGATACTCGAAAGTAGGACGGTGAGCCGGACCGTACATGATACTGAAAATGTTGCAATTGATGTCGGGCAAGCGACGATGGTATTCATGAGTAGCTGTTTCGGAGAAGAATTGAAGGAGGTCATGCAAATACTCCGAGTGCGCTTGTCTCGTATTTTTGACAGATTAATCACCTCTCGACGAGATGCCACCTACGAATATTACAAATTCTGGCGGGACTTAGTGTTGAGACTCATCAAGTCACCGTCGCTTCCTGTCCGACTCTTTGGTTGGCAAGAAATCGATGATCTACTGGATGCATGTGTCCGACATCGTCCGCCACCTCGGTTTTTCGATATCACCGACGCTGGTTGTACCTTTGTGAACGGGAGGTATACGTACATCGCAGCGACTAACCCTGACGGTTATACTCCAGGTGACATCGACGTAAGCTACCAAAGACATATTCCAGAGAATGAAACAAATGGAGGTGGGAAGAAACTTACTCTGTCCCGTTGTAGGATGATATCGGATCGAGTATTTTGGTTCCTCTCAGAAGCTGACGAAGAGCAACCAGGTACTGATCGTGATATCGATTATTATCAACACAAGTCCACCAGGGAGCAGGACAAAAGTTTGCCTCCTCGTGATTGTTGGATATCATGTCGGAGCGCAGGCATCGATCCGCCGCCTATGCTACGACCAATGGGTGTGATGACTCCAGCGGGGGAAGAATACAACACACTGGAGCATCAACTTGCGGAATGGGCTGTCAAGAATGGCATTATTCATATTGTCTTGGGCGATTCCGTATATCGCGAAATTGCGGAAAGGTCCCTAGGACTAATCAAGTTCCTAGGTTCCATGTGTCATCGCGATAATGATGTCGATAGCACCAGCACCAAGGCCCCTAACAAGTACTGCTTGCGAGTAGAGGACCTACTTGATGCCTGGAAAGGGTGTCCCAGAAAGGCAGATCCAGCCGTTTCTGCCCAAGTATATCAACTTATGTTGTGCATTCTTTCTGGGTGTCCGGGTACGCTCGCTACTCCTCTTTTGGAAGCCATTGATGCGACGCTCCACCAGGACGAAGAAGATCGTGGAAGAAGCATACCATTGGTTGCTCTTCACGAGGCGGAGGATGCTGACGACGACGCCGATGCTTGTTCTTCCTACGCTGGGACGAGGACTACAACTGCACCTGATGCTTCTGATATTGTCATGTCGACAGACAAGCTGATTTCCAAAAAGGCAGAACACTCGCCACTACATTTAGAATTGAAGCAGCAACAAATGGATTCAAACGATTGCCGTCGTAAAGCTGCCGACTCACAGTCAGTGGCACTCGGAAGAGAGATAAAATCCCTGAACGCGAAGAAGCGAAAACTTGAAATCGAGAAGGTGATGCATCAGACTGAAAGCAAACGAAACTAGTCATTGATCTAGACCAAAGTCGGATTGAGGATATTGAGACAGACTTAGGGAAGGAAGAACCTTCGTATCCGCACGGCTTCGTATCCATGGGATGCTGGAGACATAGCTATGTTAACTAGCTCTCATTCCATTAGGAACCTAAATGCCACGTATACACCCTAAACAATGATAATATGAAGAGAGAAAATACCTTTTCGTACTACTCTCTAACTGTAAGTGAAGATAGGGAGAGCCACCTATGAATCTTTTCATTGTACTCCCCACATGGATACCTAGTCCGGACAGACACGTTCTGGGGGAGATGCAAAAAAGGGAGGACCCCCAATTAATGACTTCATCTTGTCCTCACATTTCAAGAAGGAACCCAGATCTTCAGGTGAACCGAGGGGAAAAGAGGTCACGGTTCATCTGAAAACTACGGATTTATCGCAGGATTTCAGCGGTCTAAAAGGCGAGAGTGGCATAATGGCAATTGTACCTTGGTAGCGAAGTCACTATTGATCTACGAGGATACCATTCCGACTCCAAATCAGAATGACCCCTCCTTTATGGTCCGATGATCAAGTGGAAGAGCGGGATGATGGTTACTTGATCCTCAAGGATGGTGTCGATTCAGACATGGAACAGCCGCTCTTGTTGCACTCTTCTGAGGTCTTCTTGAAGAACTTGTATCCAGGGATGAGTCGAGAATTGATCCTGTCTTTCGTTCCGGTCCCACTGTCCGAACAAGAAAACACCACAGAGGCTATTGTTCCCACTGGGAACGGGTCGGAAGAAGAAGTACCCGAACCCATGGACCTTGACAGTAGCAATGATGACGATGACGAAGAGGATGACGGCAGCGCTGATCTTTCTGTGAAGAAAGCAGCTGTGGGCTCTACCGACACTGTCGCGACGAAATCCGGGAAGCAGGAGAGCGACCAGAAGCCGAAGTATCAGAAGGTCTATCAGTCCTTGAAGCGAAGTGAAAATTTGGCGAATAGGATCCAGCCCCTCGTATCGGATCTCAAGTCCTTCAAGCACAGGCCGAATAAGAAAAACAGGGGTCGGGACCGTTCTTCGAGAGAAAAAATGAAAGTTAGGGCACTCGAAGTGCAGCAGCAGAAGCTTTTGCAGAAGAACAACAGCAACATTGATTCTGAAGGAGTTCAACCGGATGAGAACATGGGAAAGGATGACTCGACACCAAACGAAGATGATGAAAATTCTGACGAAGATTTACCCCAGATTGTCCGACTGGTACGAGGATTGAATTCCATACGTGCTCTCTACATACATCTTCTTCAAATATTCAATCACAAGCGACGGAACGACAAGCTACTCGCGATCGGCAAAAGCAAAGGGAAAAGCAAAAGAGGAGGGTTCTGCTGGGTACTTGGCTCCAAGGTATACGACTCGACTTCCGCAAAGGCGTTGAAAGGCGCATATAAAGATTGTTGCTTGATTTTGGAAAGCCTGATTTCAGTCGAACTGGCGAAAACGATATACCAAGATCCTTTGGGTGGAAGGTCTGACTTTTGGTCGAAATCATGGATTTCAGAAGTAAAGGCTAGGGCTGCCCCGAGTATTCTCGGTCCATTAAGCATCATTTTCTCATTTCCCAACGCACCAGACCGTGAAGAAATCCAAAAGAGATGTCGTATGTGTGATGAGCTTCTTCACATTGAGAGCACTGACGAAGAAGCTGAACAGCGACATGGTCAATACAATGCTGCTGTTCATAAGCTCCACAGCAAGATATCTACGTTACTCAAGGACAGATTTCCGGAGGCTCGGGTCAGCATTTATGGGAGCTGCCTCTCGAACTTGTCACTGGGGAAAGGGGCGGATGTCGATTTGTCGCTTTGGTTGCCAAAAGCTGAAGTGATCCGAACCGACTTCGAAAAAGGGAGACTGGAGGCCAACCAGTACGAAAGGCAAATGAAATCCTACGTGTTTCAGGTTTTCCACAAGTTGAAAAATTGTGGTCAGATGTTCAAGGATCTCCAGCCGGTTACGCGTGCCCGAGTCCCAGTTGTAAAGGGGACCTACAATTTCGCCAAAAATCCTTATTCTGAAGATGGGTCGCTGAAGTAAGTCGACCATTCTTTCGATTGAATCGTTGGAATCGGTGATTGTTGCTTACCGTGATCTCATTCTCTCGGTTGTCCATTTCGATAGTTTCGATATCTGCTTCCTGAATGATATCGCCGTTGCCAACTCGGGCCTTCTCCGGGAGTATACCTTGATTGATCCAAGAATCCGCAAGCTCTTGATGGAGGTCAAACATTTCGCCAAAGATCGCGACATGAACTCTGCAAAAGATGGCTTTATCAGCTCATATGCATGGATGAATTTGGTGGTGTTTTACCTGCAGTGTCTGGGGGCCGTCCCGAATTTGCAAGATACCGCCCTAATGAAAAGTGTCGGCTTTGTCCCAGACCCTGTTCGCAATATCTGGCACTGTGTCAAGAACCTTGACACGTGTTACCTTCGTTGGAACGAAGTTAAAGACGTGTGGTCGCAGCCCCCTCACCTCGCAGATGCCACCGTGACAGAACTACTTTACGGCTTCTTCGAGTTTTACAGTCGTCGTTTTCCCAGCGGTGTGTTTGCAGTTTCAATCAAGCGAGGGCGTATCGAAACGCCGAAGTTCGACTCCAGAAAAGCAGCACTTTTCTATTCCATTGAAGATCCATTTGAAACATACGACTCTTACTGTCCCCATGACTTATCTTCCCCCGCGAGAGAAATCGGATGTCGTGACTTACTCGAGTATTTCAAGGCTGCAGAAAATCACCTGCGGCCTATTCTTCTTGGGCAGAGCAATTCAGGCAGGCTTTGGCCCACCCCAATGATGAGTAGCGAAGATACAGCAGAAGCGGAAGCTCCGGAAAAGACAGTGACTGAAAATCACCCCGCATCTACCCGAATTCACATCGAAGAGAACACGACCCAGAACGTAGATGGCTCGCATCAACAAACAACAGCGAAGAAAAGCGGCGAAGGTGGTGGGATTGGTGGACGACCAAGAGGAGGAGGATCTGGACGCAGAAAGGGAGGACGAGATGGGCGTGGAGGTCGTGGTCAGAGCGGACGTGGTGATCGAAGGCCTAACGACCGAGAAATCAAGGTGCAGAATCAGAACCCAGCGTCGAAGAAAACAGGAGTTACTGAAAAGCAGATCCAACAAGGAAAGAAAGATATGGCTGGCGGGAAGACGTCTGGAGAAGGTGATGATTCTGCTGCAGGCGCACGACAAGTCGTTCCCAAAGGCAAAAGAGACTCTCGAAGAAGACCGCCGAAAAAAAGCACAGCCAGCCCTGCGGCGGATGCTTGAGCCTAGGCGACGGGACGAAATGACGCACGCCATACGGCACAATGATCTTTATGAGATTACTACAATAAAGGCGTCTTGAATGACTTTGAATTGGTTCCAAAAAAAGAATTATTGGGGAAGTTCCGAGGTATCGGCCATATCATGGTCAATTAAGTCCTTCATTTCGAGCAGCGCCTCTTCCAATAGATCCGAGAGTTGAAGGGTCCACATCGTGTCAGCAAGGGCTGTGACGTTAAATACACACGAGTGTGGGTGAATTGAATACCCGATACCTACGCCATCGGGTACAACTTGCCCAAATCCCCAATTCGTCAGGTTTGGGTGAGTGAGATGACTTGTACTTGTTCGCCAGGTCTTGGATCGAACAAAGACGGGATCTGAGAGCAGCGTTGGGGCATTTTCACCTTCCTCTACGAGATTTGATAAGGCGAAGAAATGACGATCCACTCCACAGGCCTGCCCAGCCTTGCCTGAATAACGTGCATGAGCAGCTGTAGCATCTCTCAGCTGCTGGATCTTTTGCTTCCTCTTTTCAGGATCTGCGTGGTCCTTCATGGGCCTTGGACCCATGGATTTGATGAAACCCGCACTCTCGGTCGAGACTGTCCGCGTCGTTTCTGTTCGTCCGTGAAGAAATGGCCGTACCTGAGTCGCTTCATATGTACCAACTTGCTCACCAAATAGGCGACAGATCGCAAGTTGCATCGCCATTTGAACATAGGCGTCTGGCGAATGACCCGCCCTCTTGATGAAATCACTTCCATAACCCTGAAAGCTCTGAGCTCGGTTTGATTGGGCATTGATCATTTTCTTGAATTCATCCGTGGCTACACATGCGAATGCACCTTCAATTAGACGAGAGAAAATTCAGTCACACTGTGAGCATATCACGACCTACCTGTTTCAATGAGTGGAGCCAGTGCTGCATCATCGACGGACAAACTCGCAAAAATATCTTTGACGGCAACAAGACTAGAAGGAGCACTCTGGGACCGTGCCTTGGCATTCGCATACGTCGTTTTCGTAAGGTGATCTGACAGCCTTACAAGTGTCATTCCATCCATCATGGAATGTTCTCCCAATATTCCAGCCTTGCCGTTCTCGGCCACAACCAGCTGGATCGACTTGTCAAACCATCGATTGCTTCCACTTGCCTCGCCTCCAGTCAACAACGAAATGCAACACTCGTCGCGGGAAATTGGCATGGTATTATCTAGGCTGACAAGGACAGCGCCGCTTTCCAGAACTTCAAGGGCCTCTCGCATGGTGTCACCGCCTTCTTTCAGAAGAATCTCACGCGCGTGTGTCCATGTATCACGATTTGAGCTGGTCAGTAATCCGATCTGCGATGGAGGCTTCGCATCACCCAGTCGTATGCATTCTTCTAGCTGGCGTTCGATATCGTCAACCGGCAAAGGGTTTCCTGTTTCAGGATGGGAAATCTCTACGGAAAAGAAGTGACCATTGCGCGCAACAACAGCATGGTTGTAGCGGGCTGGGTCATAGATCCGGTAGGTATCCATGCCGGGTTGTGGAATGCGACAAGCATGAAACATGTACTTGTACGGTGTAGCGCACAAAGGAGTTTGTTTTTTGCCAATCCTATCGACAGTTAGGGTACCCGAGCAGACCTTTTGGCGGAATTCCCCAGTCGCAAAGAGCATTGAAGCTGCTCGTTGAACATTTGTCTTGTTTTTCACAAGATCCGTCGTGGGATCATCGTGAAACTGAAAGAAATACGATACATTGATGACCACCGATTCTCGGTACTGTAAATAAATAAATTGATTCCACCACAATTGTAACCAGCTGGAGTCCTTCATTTCACCGTCGCGACGGGAAACTAGACGTTCTTGAAGCTTCTTGGCTTGTTCTGGAAAGACTTCGCATGCAGATAAAAGGCCTTTCTTTTCTTCGTCATTTCTTACTAGGGGGAGTGCCGTGGGTAAAAATCTGTCCAGTGTTTCTTGGATGGAAGGAATTGGGAGGCGAGGGAGAGAATCTTGTTCTTCATATAGTGGACCACCAATGTGTCGTTCTAGGAAGGCTTCATCACGATAGTCACCTTTCGATTCTATCATGTGCGACTTCCAAGGTTTGAAGTAGGTACCCAGAAATCGAAGATTCTGTCGTTGATTTTTTTTGGGAAGGATCGAAATGGATGATGATAATGATGATGACCAAAAGGAAGGCATTCCGTTGAATCGTCTTGCGACGGTGGTACTGTAGCAACGCATACTCGTTTGTTGCTTCACTTGGAAAGATCGAAGGGAGGACACTGTTATTGCCATCATAGTTGGTAGGATTTGTTGTCTTCCCTAGACAAAGGAAGATTCAATATGATACACACGAAAACTGATATGCAGGTGGGTGGGATGTAGAAAGATACTCTGTATTTTGACAGTCCGTCGTTCTTTCTTGCTTCCCCTGTTTTTTTTGTGCGCGAGATGGCTGGGAGGATCTGAATTGGATTCCCATCGTCACGTCGTCATTTGTGTTGTCGACTGTGACACGACGAATCGGCCATCATTGACGCGCCACACTTTTTTACCGGTCCTCTGCATATGACACCGCGCCGACCTAGATATACATATATGTAGGATTGCATCTTGGTGCGTGGTACCGGATATGCGGTAAATGGGTGCATACATACATATGAAAGTACCGTGTCGACTTCGACGATTACAGTTACATGCTGATAGGAAAGACGCAGGCATACTTTGGCGCTGACCATCGTCGCTATATTTCGGTATACAAGAGATGATCCCCTAATTTCATTCTAGGTTAAAGCCGATAGTAGAAGCGAACAGGATTCAAATCCAAACAATCAAGACGTAGACTTCGAAAAGACCGCTCGGGATTATTGTCCATGAGAGAGATACATTTCTCTTGCAAAAAAACGGCTTGACCCCCCTCCAGGCCCTTCGTCGAAGAAAAGCAAGATCAGAGCCGTTTATCCATGATTCGGTCGGCCTCGATTCTTATTTAGCGTACTTGCAAGCTGTGCCCTGAGACTGTTCATGACATTTGAGTTCGTCGCTTGGACATTAGAAGATGCAGGTCGATTGGCAGAATTCTGTTGTGAGTGAGCTCGAAAGTCATACCCCTGACGTGACTGATGCTGTTGTTGTTGCTGCTGCTGAAAGTTGACTCGACCACCCGCCGGTGGTGGAGGTGGTGGAGGATTGCGAGGGTGGCCTTGCTGAGGATAGTACTGCTGATGTTGCTGCGACCGATGATGTTGGCCAGACATCGCAGACTGCTGATAACCCTGCCCTTGATACTGGTACGGCTGTTGTTGTTGCTGCTGCTGTCGCTGTTGGTAGGGATGGCCTCCCTGTTGATGACCCTGCTGATGCTGATATCCTTGATTCTGCGGCTGCTGCTGCTGCTGCTGAGGATAGTGTGAGTTACGCTGCCATGGCGGAATATTCTGAGGAGGAGGCCGCTGCGACTGATCAACGGCCGGTGGACCCTGGAAGTGGTTTCTACCTTGGTACTGTCGTTTGGGAGCTGGTTCCATCGAACCCCATGTACGGGTACCGGCCTGATACATCTGGTTTCCTCGACCAGTTCTTTGTGCCAACTCTCGTTCTTGTGAGGAAATATTCATACTCCCGTATCCAACTTGATAGCTCTGTCCATTCGTTGTACCCATGTTAGCGATAGTTCCACCACCACGATTCAAACGGGGACGGCGGATGTGCATATCCTCGGCAGTCAGACGAGGAGGCGGAGGGGTAGCACCTGGAAGTTGGATGCTTTTGTGAGAGAGTTTCAGGGGTTCTGTAAACGCGACACATATCGTATCGTTTGAAAGGATGGGTTCCGTAAAGAGATTGTCCTCGCTGGAGAATTCCGCTTTTTGTGAAGCGGATGGAGGATCTATTCTTAGGTCTCCTGTCAATGGATGAATTTCGTCACCAAGGGGAGGCCGAACCGACCCCGTGAATCCAGGGCAACCATAGGCTGCGGCATCCAGAAGCCGCAGCTTTGGTGTGTTCGCGCCTTTCCCTGATTGCAAAACAGTACCCAATTTCTTTGAAAGAGGCAAATTAGCATGACAAAACATGTACCCATCGTCGAGGCCTCGTGCGTTGCAAAGGAGCTCTTCCTTGGACCATTTCGCCATGGTTGGAGTCCTAGAGAAATGACAAAAGGTGAGTGATTACAACTAAAAGACCCGAAAACGGATTCTTTCAAAATCTTCACTTACATCGCCGCGAGTAACCGATCCTCATGAATGAACGGAAGCAATACGACCCATAACCACGGCATTGCCTTTCCATTGGGATCAACAGGGACATCTATAGGGTAGAAGTCAATGATTGGACTCTCCGGGTCGGTCATAAGCCACCTTGCCTCCTTCGGAATCGCATGGGCTGAATCAGATGGCAAAACGGCCATCAGTTGTTCAATGGGACTAAAGGGCTTACTCGACTCAAGAGAGTTGACATCCTCCTGAAATCGCTCAATGTTCCGAAGATCGGACGCAAAGGGTGCATAGTGAAAGGGGTAGAACCATTTCCAGCTCGGGCAGCCATCGTAATAGTACTTCATAACCCAACAGAGACCAGTTACGTATGAGCGAAACAAATGCTCGCGGCCTCCATGAGCTGCAACATCATCAGCCTTGCATTTATCCGTGTAGTAACGGTCCTTCCACCCCTTCTCATGTAGCCGAACCTTATCGTCAATATTCTTCGCATATTCATCAAGCTTCCTTTGCTGTACGCTCTTTACTTTCTCCTTGAATGCACTAACGACTTCAGGACTCAGTTCCTCCTCGAAGACAGCGTTTGTCTTTTCCTTATCGACGTCATCATCTTCATCGTCGTCATCACCGTCAAACTCATCTTCCACATCGCCAACAACTCCGACCCCAGGCTCGGACTTCACCGATTGTTTACGCTTTCGCTTTTTCCCGATGTCTTCACTTGCCTGGTCGGACAGATCACCTTCCTCCTTGACCGAGGCCTTATCTTCCTCCATATCGGTCGGGGAATCAGGGGTAACGTCTTCCTCTTTCTTCACTTTCACATTGCCGCCAAGCAGTGATCTCTTTAGCGCTTCTGCTGCGTTTAGGTTTGCACTGGTTTGCATATGAGAGACCTTGATTTGTTCCTTCCCCTCTTTCTTGATTAAAGCTTGCTTCTTGTCCGCTTGACGTGCCAAGATCTTTGCGGCCCTTCCTTTCGGTGCAATATTCGAAATGGGCGCATCGGGTGGAGGTGCATCGAGACTCCGCCCGTTCGCTGCCTTCTTTTGTGCCTTCAGTTGCTCGCGCCGGTCCTTCTCTCGCTCTTCATTTTCATGCTTCATTGTAAAGACATAGTCTTCGATACCCCCAACCTCCGCCAGAATCACGTCGACGCGACTCAGACTCACTTGACCTCCATGGTTCGTGATGTAATCCCCGAGAGTTGGAAGAACTCTTTTATACACATTGAACAGAAAATCCAATGCTCCTAAACGAATATCTAGACTTGGAAGGTGAGGCAAAAAGTCATTTCCCACAAAGAAGCACAGAAAGACGATGTCATCAATCAGTCTCTCGAGCGAAGGCTGGAACGGTATTCTTCCTGGAGTTAGACACGAAGCAAATTCATTCGCAAGGTATTCTCGTAAGGTGGGGATGCTGACTCGGACGAGAGGCTTTTGTTTATTCTCTAGCAGTTGCATAGCAAATTCACCAGCTTCTTCGTCGAAAGCGCGTTGCTTGTCACGAAAGCCGGTCTCGATCTGCCGTTTGTCATTATCTTCTTGAGATTTTCGACCAAACAGGACCTCCTCTCGAGAGATGTAAAAGTGGGATTCGTGGGTTGCTAGGGCAAGCATAATTAAATCTGCATCAAGACCGTGAAGGACATGAACCAGATTGGGCGAGTAGCCCGGTTGGCTCCTTTGAAGACGAACATGTGCCATGATCTTATGTTCACCTTCGCCGGGAATACTGGCATCGCTAAAAATGACTCGTATGTTCTGCCATGCCTTATCAGTGCTAATTCGCTTACGAATGTAAAATCGAATATATTCCGATAAACGAAGCATAAAGGGTGTTCCGGGTGTGATTACATTTGAGTCCCAGGCCTTCTTAGCGGCAGGGACCTGCTGACCCATCTTTGTGAGTTCCTGTCGGACGTTTTCCTCAACTTCCAGATTCTCTCTTGCTTCTTGAGCAGACCGGAAACGACGAGCGCGTTGTTGATTCATCTTAGCTCGTGGGGCTACTCCATCAATGGCCAGGTACAAGAGTTTCCGAGGTCTCATCACCCGGAAGAGTCGGTCGACATAGTGACATACATTTTCGTACATTTCTTCCTCAGTCTTTGGCTGAGGTCCCTGTTCAGGATGAGAGCAAGGATGAATAATTCCATTCATGTCAACGTATAAATTATCGCATTCTAGACCCGATGGGTTCGGCCGAGAAGAATCAAAGGGAATCCTCGCTGAACTGTTCCCTCCGACCACTTTCACCCGTTCTTCCAGTACATCCTCCAAGATTTTCGGATATTTTTCACCTAACCATCTAAAGAAGGCCGGAACTCCCATTGTGTCATTAAATCGTTATCCCTTGTAGCTAGGTATCACCAAATCGTAGTTCACGATGGCATGCGCTCGAGATGAGAGGAATGGCGCGATAGAACAGTCCGTGAAAAATGGCCTCTTGACTGTGATCGATGGCCATGAAGGCGGGGTCCGAAAAGAAGGGAGCCCACGACGCATTCGGGTGCCATGACAGACCAAACCGACTGATTAGAATCTACCCGTGAAATATCGTCTATAATAAATAAGGCATGATAACACTACTACGCGAATTCATAGTCAGGGTTGGGCGAGTTTGCACCATGAATATATACACAGCAAAATAACACTCATAACGCTACTAGCGGCACAGAATGCAAGTATTTCAGGGGAGCCGGCATAAACTGAAAGGTTTCACGATTCCTTAATCTATGCAAGGCATGGGCGAAACTTGAGCCAGAAAATTTGTTGGATCGGCTCCAAGCCACCCAATCAAATCATCATAATGGCTCCAAGACGCCATAATAGCCATATGGGGCAGCTGAGATCTCTCCAGCCGTTAAGATGGAATGGAACTTCGAAAATGAGATAAATGGACTTCCGTGTCGTAGACTGGAATGCGTAGAATACATGAATCGCCGCGAATTGGTTCCCACTGTCATCATTATCACTGACACATCATATCGGAGTGGGTGACGCTACGCGGTGAAATGGCCCGCGATCCATGTCCGGGGAACTGTTCTTCATAGTACGTCCATACGTGATGAAAACAGTCAATAAAATCAACTTCGTGGTAGCCTGTCATACGAACCAGCTCGGGTCTCCAGCGAGGCTCAAGCTGAAGTGCGACCCGAGAGGCCAACAAAATTGCAGCCCCAAGCTGCGAAGGTAGGTATCTTTGAAAGGAGTAGTCTTGAAGCGTCAAGTTACAGAAGAAATCGGTATACTTTTTGATGTACTTGGGGATCTTGTCGATCAACTCGCGTCCTTGCCAGGAATCAGTTTCAAAGCACGCCCCTTTGGAAAGATAATATCCCACCACATGAATCGCAGGAACGGCTCGAAGCTTCCATCCAAGGAAGCGAAGGACCGCTAGTTCTCCCTCTCTGAACGAGAGAGAGGTATGGCCAGCATGCGACAACTTGGTTAGCCGTAGCAACTCCGGGATGGGGGGGCAGTGCTCCTCGGCTTCTTCATATTTAGCCGCAACA
>Ga0194115_10003575_pt1 | contig 17378 bp, 12 predicted proteins | sample TA2MahsurfametaG_3_FD_148656 | JGI IMG/M metagenome (GOLD analysis project Ga0194115, IMG submission 148656) | Freshwater microbial communities from Lake Tanganyika, Tanzania - TA2015002 Mahale S4 surface | ecosystem: Environmental > Aquatic > Freshwater > Lake | place: Tanzania: Lake... | reverse complement strand
AAACGACCACCCTTCGGTCCCCCCTTTCTTGGACGCATCAAGGTACAAACGTTGGGATATAATCCTGCAACCCAACAGGCGCTTGTCAGCAGAGCATCATCACCATGATGATTGGGTGGTCCTCCTCCTTGTTGGGTGGTTCCACAAAATCCAGCCTCACGTAGCATATCACTGAAGGAACGTCGTAGGTCACGGATCTCATTCATGACGGAATGATCCAGTGCATGATCCCGAGCAAACTGGAATCGATCTTGATCGGTCGGACAGTCCTGCCATGCTCGATACATAGCAATGACTGCAGTGAAATCACCCTTGACAGTCCCACCCTTCCAGTCCTTCCCTCCGAATCCATCTTCAATGACTGTATTCCTTCGATCAACAGAGGTCTCATAATATCGATCGGCTTGATTTCCGAATCGAAAAACGAAGCAAGTTTTGGGATATGACAATGCTGCCGCAACGGTCAATGCATTTTCTGCACATCCCAACAAACAACCTACAATCAGTACCTTTCCCACCTTTGGATCCATAGGTAGACGTGATAGATGAAAGCCTAATGGTGTCAGACGAACCTTCTCATCTCCGACAGCGACCAACGCATCGACGTCGATCAAATGTTGACATGCTTGTGTAAGAGTTTCAGGAGTGGGTGGTTCTGGGACTTTATTGAGAAAATGGGATGGACTCACACCTTCTCCACGACTGCCCACATTTGGCTGCCGTTGTTGTTCGTAGAGCAAACATACTTGCAAAACAAGTTCATCCAAGGGTGTTCGGACCATCTCTGGAGTCGTCTGTTCAAGCATGTCATTCTCAAAAAAGGTTTTGGAATATAGTCGATAACAGACACCGGGACATGTCCGGCCTGCCCGACCGGCACGTTGTTGGGCGGATGCCCTGCTAGTCCATACCGTTACCAACTCCTTCATTCGAGTACTGGAGTTATATCTTGACTCGTTCACTCGACCAGTATCGATGATGTAACTAGCATCGGGGATTGTGATGGAAGTCTCGGCTACATTGGTCGACAAGACAATCTTGATGGTTCCCGATGGAGCAGGTACAAAGATGGCCTGTTGAGCGTTTCGGGATACATTCGAATGTAATCGATGGACGGAAACACTACAGTTTTCATCCGTACAGAGACTCGAGACAGGCATCAACACGCGAAACAAGGATTCAATTTCTGCTTTTCCTGGGACGAAGATAAGGATGGCACCACTCGTCCGATTCTTGCCGTCATTTACCAAGTCACCTCGTTCACGTTGCTGTCGTATTATGTTGACAATCAGTGCCTTAATGAACTGATTGTCAATAGGGACGGATGCTCGGGGTGACAAGGGGATACCAATCTGCTCCTCCTGGACTTCCCTTCTTTCATTTCTGTCATGTGGTTGACGGATTGATTTTCCTGCCAGTCGATAACAGTCCTCTAGCCACATGATTTCCACAGGAAAGGTCCGACCAGGGATAGTCAATACGATTGGTTCATATCTGGCAAAGTACTTCACAAACAAATCAGATGAAGCTGTGGCTGACATTAGAATGATCCGTAAATGAGGATTTCGAGGGAGGGCTGCTCTTAACAACGTCAAAAGAAAGTCAGTCGTAACGTCTCGTTCATGGACTTCATCAATAATCAGATGGGTATATTCAGAGAGTGATAGATTATCTTGATCTTCCTGTTTCATCGGAGATACGAGACGTCGCAAGAGGATACCTGCAGTACAATAAACAATCTGTGCCGTATCCGATACGGCACGATCTAAACGGACATGATATCCCACAAGGGAATTCGGTCGTCCAGGTGGTGACGAATCCATTTCCTCTGCAACGCGACGTGCCAAAGCTGTCGCAGCAAGTCGTCGGGGTTGTGTCACACAAATATTGATGTAGGGGGAACTAGTACTGGTCGTAGTAGTAGTCGATCGAAGTCCCTGCCAAAGAAATTGTGGTATCTGTGTCGACTTTCCACATCCTGTTTCACCACATAATATAACGACTTGATTCTGTTCTACCGCACGTAATATATCCATCCTTGAATCGGCAGCTGGAAGTTGTATCGACACGGTTGATAGTGGCATTAGATTTTCAAAATGATTTGAAAAGGTAGGATGGGGGACTGGAAGCGTCATGGACTGTTGACGGTTCCGCTTCAATCCAGATTGTGATTCTTGTTGTTGTTGTTGAGCGTAGTACGCTTGTTTGACGGTATCTAGTGGATCTTCTACAAATTCATCTAATTCATCATCGACAGGAGTCTCTGATCCTTGTGCAATATTTGGAAGTTGTTGATCATTGATTTCACCCTCCTTGATTACCATGGCTTGATTACGATTTGTCAATGTCGGGACGGGAGAAGTAGGAGTATTGGAAGTAGCAGTCGTAGTCGTAGTGATATATACAATCGATGCATCCTTCAATCCAGATAAATCATAAATAAGATCAATTTCCAAGTCATTCTTTTTTTTCGGTGTCGTCGTCGTTGTCGTCGTTAGTAGAACAAATGCTCGTATCGGTCGTTTCTTCATTTGAAGTTTCTTCTGAGCTAAAGATAATAACTCTGGGACCGTCGTCGTCCTAGGTAGGACTAGTAGTTTTGCCATTTTACCATTCTTGAAGGTAGGATTTTGTTTTCCAGTAGAACTGCCACTAGTCTTTGCATTGAAGATAGCCTCAACGAGATCCAACCGTACCTTCGTACTACTACTACTAGTAGTAGTAGCACCATCGACTGATCCCATACCCGAAGTAGTCGATGTCTTTGATGGCAATGTCATGATCGTCCCGTTACGAGTAGTAGGAGTAGTTGTAGTCGTGCTTGACGTGAGGGGTGTCGGTAGATTCGATTTCAGACCATTCATCTGTTCATTGGCTTCCTGTCGTTCATATCGTTCTACCAATTTACGTACAAATCGTTTCCGTTCCCGTTCTAAACCATGAAGTGATAATGATGATGATGATTGTCTTGATTCTACTACTGCCACATCTGTTTGTGGAAGGTCTACCTCACGACCCGGACTACGACCATGGCGTCGGGAACAATGACGTTTCATCAAATAATCAATGAGGGCATGTTCGGAGACTTCCGGTAGACTAACACGTCCACCACCCTTGATATGACTCATTTTTTCTAGATCATATTCTTGATTCTCTCACAGTGGAGAGAGAGAGAGAGAGTGTGTGACGTGACAGTGAGTTGGCTTGATTCCACGTGGCATTCATCGCCGCGAGCCAGAGTTTGCTGACGGACAGACCACCAACGAGTCATTTTATTTCACAACCAAAATGACTCCAACAACACACCTTTTTCCCTACTTCTACTATTATGATAAGATACCCGTGGGGAATTCAACATTGAAAGAGCACTGTTGGATCTTACTTTCTCTCATCACTGTTCCATTCACCTCAAAAGAGAGAAACAAGACGAACCACTACGGGAGGCAGATCTTTCTTACTGTTATCATTTTTCTTTCCTTCATTAATATGGTCAAACCAAATCCAAATTCACGACCAGCCTTCCGTTTGTCGTTCCGACAGCGTCATCATGACACATTGAATGTGTTAATGGGGATGATTCTAGGTGCAGTCCTTATGGTTTGGATGTTAGCTCCTCGAATCAGATGGGATGACTGTGTTGAGTCCATCCCAACGACGAAAACAGAAATAGCGGCAGCAACGACGACGACGACGATAACCTCAGCCAGCGATCAGGGGAAGGATGCTGCATGGCATCCCATCCATATATTTTATGGAGATCGTCTTGATTTACCCAATAGTACTGGTCCATGGTTTGCACAAGCACAACAAGATCAGATTGTCATTGATCTGTTGGGGGAGAATGGGTACTTTATTGATCTAGCCTCGAATGATGCATCCGACCTAAGTAATACGTTGGCATTGGAACGACATGGATGGACAGGATTATGCGTCGAACCGAATCCACTTTATTGGTATGGATTAAGTCATCGGAATTGTACCGTCATCGGTGCTCTGATGGGTGGGACGATTGAACGTGTTCAAGTAAAATTCCGAGGGGTGTATGGAGGGATATTAGGTACCATGAATGAACATGAGGCCGATCGGCACAAGGAACCAGATGCTATCCCCGAATGGAGGTATACTGCACGATTGACGAATGTATTGGAACGATTCCATGTCCCACCAATTATTGATTATCTAAGTCTTGATGTGGAGGGTGCTGAGATGCTAATTATGAAAGAATTCCCCTTTGACAAGTACACCATCAAGGTGATGAGTGTCGAACGACCAAAGAATGATCTGAGATTACTGTTGAAAAGTAAGGGATATATCTTGTTGAAGAAATTAACCTGGTGGGGAGAAACTCTATGGGCACATGAGTCTACTGGTCTTTCACCTGACCATCCCAAGATTCAAAAAATTGTCTTTGCGGGAAGGAATTAGGGAGACGACTACTACTAGAGTAGTAGAACAACAGTGACACTCTCCCCACGAGATAACCCCCCATCCCCCCCACTATTCCATAATCATGGGGACCATGGGGAATACGATGGTTGTTGTGTGATAGTCGTCGACAGGTCTATCCCTGAAAAAATATCTATCCTAACATGTTCGAAGTCACAAGTACGAAGAGAACGACGGTGGCGGGGTCCACACGAACGAAAAGGGAAAACAATCGCTACTCTAGGATTTCGCCGCACAATGCACGAGACGACGCACCGTTCATTTCTTCGTTCGTGACACCAGGGAATATCTCAGAAGATGAAGGACGCCTACAAAGCATAACATCCGCACTCGTGAGTATAACCGTAGATATCATACAGGAAAGGAAAACCACAACGCAAACCTGACCTTGATTTTTTGTCGACATCTATACGTATCTACGACGTGGTACGGACGCAAGCTGTGGTCATCACGACTATAGCTATCACAGTCACTGTCATGTGTGGTTGTAGAATTAACCGGATAGGGTCCTTTTTCCTTACATCACCGTTACCGCCATTACAAACTTTCACTTCCCGGGTCGCAAAGAGAACCGGAAATTGAAAGTACAGTTTAGTGCCCTCGATTCGTCATACAGAACCCAGTAAATCTATCGTTAGTCCGGTTTTAGTTTGCAAATAAGCCAAATATCGAGTTTACGAAGTTTAGATTTTCCAGCCCTTTTGGATTTCCGTTTCCTTTGACCTACGAAATCGTTGTGTGTTCGTATCCTGACGTGCCGGAGGAGCCATTTGTTCCCTCGCGGTCACTGTCAAATGAAGCAGGAAGCTCGACATCAACTTTGATGTCACAACCCTGGTTTCAAGTATATCAAACACTTTCTTGCTCGAACCAACATCGATCATTTCTCCTTCACGATCAACAACATACGGTAGACTTCTATCGGTTGAGTGCTACATCATGGCCCTTTCGCGACGCATAGCCTTGCCCAAAGATACTGGAACGACATCCCTCTGGAAAGCAACGGCCCACTGAAGGAAAATGGTGGTTACAGTTACGGAGATATGCTCGACATCTGGAGCGCTGCAAATGCGACAAAATCGCATGTGGTGATGTGGTGGTGGACTCCGGATGCGACTGTTGAAGAATTCCGAGGTACCCGATAAGAGTTTCAGCCCGTCTTTCTTCCGGAACCGACCGCTGAGTGTCAAGCAGCCAGGGTTGATATCGAGGATCAATGTTCTCTAGATCCTGTCGTTCGTCGTGGGGAGAAAAATGGAGGCTGCGATGGTAACGCCCATGCCTTGCAGATGGTAGTCGCCTCCTCTCTCCGGGAGCTAACGCATGATACCCCCGAGGTTGATCAAAGTCCAGGGTATCAAGTAATAATGAATCTAAAGATTCATCAGCTCGATATGAATACCCTCCTACAGAAATGGGTGGCCGGAGGCCGAACTGGATACGCTGGTCGGGTAGCCGTTTGCGAATGGGTGATTTAGCACCAAGACGACCTAAAGGGCTACATCCCGGACGGGTACCCTCGATCCGTTTCGTCAACCACGTCTCACCATGAACACAAATTACGTGCGGTAGCGATTATAGGGATTCTTTCGATCCTTTATGAGTTGCTGATCGCTGTTCTTATTTATGGCCACCGAAGTGAGCAGGTTTTTGTGCATGCTTGGGTCACATTCGTTTACGTCGTGCTTTTGGGTATGCTCATGGTGGGGAGCGGGTCAATCCTTGTTGCGTTTGAACCCACTAACGCAGTATGGGTTGGTCAAAGCTGGTTCATTACTCTGGGATACACCCTCGAGCTAGTTCCACTCTTGGCCAAGATTTTAGCGATCAATCAGGTTGTGGCGGCGACGCACCAGAGGAAGCAAGCTCGAGTCCATATGCGATCTCGTTCTTTGTGGGTTGTCGGAGTCGTCGTGGTGGTGATCGGTTTCCTGACGATCTGGACGACAGTCGATCCTACGCAGCGTCATGAAGGGCGACATTTGAAGGAAGTAGGTGATGTCATGGAGGTCGTTACCACAGTTGTTTGTGCTTCGGATTCTACCTCGTGGGGCCTGGTCGTATTGTGCTGGAATGGTATCTTGGTTCTGTGTGCGACGGTTTTAGCGTTCCAGTCTCGAAAAGTGAAGGGAGAGTTCAACGATTTCAAGTCGTTGCGCATGATGATTTATTCTCATTTTATGTTTGCCCTCCTTCGGGTGATAATGTTCGGTGTGAGTGCAAATCAGATTTCTCTTGACGAAGGGGAAAGAGTAGGAAGCCGTGCAATCAATCCTTCCACCTTGGCAACTGCGAATAGTTTGTTGCTTAGTCTGGATGTGATCACAGCCGTTACGAAATACGTCGTACCGAAACTTGTCGCCGTCGGTAAATCTCCTCAGGGCAATACGGGAAGCACGACGACTGCATCGACGGGTGTGGGAATCAGGGCGATAGTCCCCTCCCGGGAAGTTCCTGAAGGGAGCACTACATCGCTCAAGATTCAATCCATAAGCACCACCGTCGGGCTGAAAGAAATCGAAGTGACTGACCCGACAGGACAAGGTGGACATGTCCCCGAGTCCACTACTATCGGTAGTTCCGGTCCCTGCCACATGAACCTTGGAATGGTTGGCAACATTGACGGCGATGAGGAGGATGAATCTGTATCGTCACAGGAAGAAGACTGGGGAGGCCCACGGTTTGCCGTCCCCATGGGAACATCTCGCCGGTCTGGCCTTACGAACTTAAGCATCGATGTTATTCGGGAAGGTGACGAATCTGCATCATCCGTCTCCTCGAAAAGAAAAGGAGATTCCAGTGATCTCACAGGAATGGCATCAGAAGAATGCACCGATGCGTGATTTTCGTTTCATAGTAACAGCGAAAGACAAGTGTCGGTTTTTCGGGTTGTAGAGTCTCTTGCAGCTGCTATAGATGGTACATACATGCCATGCTACGACATGGTCAAGGAGCAGTAAATCTCAAGTCCCCAAAGATGTTCGATGTGAAGGGTCTGATTGACATCCAGCACCACACTCATATTTTTGTCCAGAGGATTCGAACCGGTATTGCGGTCGTAACGCAAGAATCAGACCGGATGAGAGGACCATAACAACTCAAAGCTAGACACTTAGATAAACGATCATAGAAAATCAGGATATTTTTCACTGTCTGATGGAGCTGCGACGTATTGATCGTGAGAGACTGGGACTTAGGTCATGACTCTGTCGTTCGGATATTGTCAGTTCTTGGCATCGAACGAGGATTCCTTGCTCCACTTTCATCGATGATTGTAGAAAAATATCATCATCAGAATACAGAACTTCATCCGTATTTTGGACACAACAACCAATCACGAATCGACTTTGTATCAAAGAACATATACTGAGATTTGCAATGACGCTACCACAGGGGGTGCTTTTGTATAGAAAGATAGGGAGGGCGGACTGTTTGGATTATTAACTGGATGACCCCGTTGTCGGACCCCAATAACCGTAGAACAGATCCGATATGGTGAACCTTTAGACACGATCCCGTATACGGCGTCGAACTCCTGACCCATCTTCTGGGTCGGGGTTCCACCCCTTCGATTACAGATGCGGTTTTTTCATAGTCCAGCAAGTCTGTTGGTGTATTGCACGTGACAGATGGCCTATACGTTTCTCCCTATTCACATGATCATTGTCACTGTTCATTGAATGGAACCATCCCCCCATCTCCTGTTGGTTGTGTGAGGAATGTGTCTCGCAAATACGGTATGAATCTTGGGTGGTGTAAAATTACGATAGTCGTCCCAATAGAGTACCGAAAATCACGTCGCCCGATTCCTGGCCGTGAATCTGTGAATCTTGTTACGAAACTTTCCATACAATTCTGATTTTTTCCTTCGTCACGATCGAATGAAGCGAGAGCGCGCTCGTTTTCCAGGCACGGGTGTGTCGGTTGCGCACCTTGTTCCTGTCATACATACGACTTGGTGCGCACCTTGTTCCTGTCATACGTACGACTTGGTACTACCGTACGTCACGGTTTTGGCAGCAGGTTAGGGGGAGCGAATTTCGCCGTGGCATCGTGGCGCACCGCAATGAAAATGTCAGACCCGTAAACAACTTACAACGTACGTTGGTATTTTGATAGCTACCGATGCGATGAAAGTAAAGACCTTTCGATTCCTATACGCGATGGTCATCATTTCGAACGAGGTACGATGAACCAGGATGAAGAGGTGGATGTTGACGAAGTGGACCAGGGTAGAGAGGCAAATCCTATAAACCGAGAAGGACGGGACCGTGATGGCATTCCTCGGAATTTCAATATCGGTCCACTGAATGGGGCAATCTCTGTAGTGACTCTCCCATCTCTTCCAGCTCCTGAGTTGCGCGATTGTGACATAATATGCGCCAATGATGAAATGCCGATGGAAGCGACCGATCACCGTCCTGGTAATATGAGACTCAATGACATCATTAAGGAGTTTGTTCAAGAATGGAGTGAAACAGGACAAGATCCGATAATGGGGGACACCACTGTGGAGAATATCAAGAGACGTATTGAAGAACAAGATGAAGCTCCCATTTTCCTACTATGGGATGTCGAGTACACATGCTGGAGGGTAGCCCTTGATGACGAGATCGCGCGAGAAATCCGTGCAGGGATCAGTCGACGTTTAGAACAGGCGGGGGTGATACGGGAATATGACGACAGTCCATCAAGTGACATCGTTTCTGAATTGACCCAGCCATCTCCTCATTTGCGTAATAATGATATTATGTGCTCTGATGGAATCGCAATCGGCGACGACGACCCGGATCGTCATCCTGGAAATAAGAAAATGAAGGACATTATCCAAGAATTCCTTCTAGAACGGAATGACATCCGACTGGATCAACCGAACCAGATTGTCGAAGATAGGGTCGCAACCGTTATCAGGACGAAAATTGAAGAACTAGATGGCCACCCTCGTTTCCTTGTACGGTTCAACACAGGTTGGCGACCCGCAGGCCCTGATGAGATTAAACGAGAAATTTCTGGCGAAGTACGTCGTCAATGGACTATTCGCCGAGAAATCCAAGTCGGACTGGAAAGACAGAACAAAGCACGACGTCAACGTCACATGATTGTGGCGGCAGTCATGATAGTGATGATCATCGTCGCGTTCACTGTTAGATCACGACGTGAGATTCAATACGTTCTTGCAATTCTCTTTCTTCTAATCCTGGCAGGATATATCGTCCTATGTACATAAATCGGGAAACCAGACAACAAAAACACATCAAGATCCAACATAAATTCACACGAAGGTCGTTGAAGAGGACAATGAGGAAACAACGGGACGACCCTCGCCAGCTTGATGATGTCCTCGTCCCATTTGCCGACTGCGATCATCGTTTCCAGATCAAAAGTGGACTGAAATATCCTCTACCCTATCATTGCTGAAGAGCCTTGAGCTACGGTTGGGGCGAATAGGGGGGGGGGGGGGGGGGTCTGACGTCATGTACAGGATTTCTATCTTCGACCATGAGCTGTGGCGGCTAGAAACGCTAGAGAAGCGAAAACTCCCTAGCGATCGCGACCGTCGAAGCCAAACTGACCGCCAACGCCTCACTTATATTGCTTTTGCGCAGGACTTTGCCATTGGGATCGGACTGTGTTCAAAGAGGATATGATTGAAACGAAGATGGAGAGTATCGTTTTGTATTCACAGCGTGAAATAAAGATGTTAAGGCTCGTGTGTAGCTACCTTTGGTTGCGTTTCCTGGGTCTGGATCTCATTCTTTCTCGCACAATTTTAACCCGTACTAGATATTGTGAGGGTTTTTCGTTGCTCGTGGAAGCTAGCGTGCACGCAGGAGAGAAGCAGGGACTCGCTCGGGAGTTCACTGTTGACCCCTTCACTCTGCGCAGGATGATGACCCGATTGGCGGCAAAACCGGTTATATCTCCTTACCATGGGGGCCTAATCAACAGTTTTTGTCTTGGGCCGCCATTACTTTCTCCGATTCCATGGCCTTCAGGAAAAAGAACCATACGTCGAGAAACGAACTCTACTTCGAGCCACGAAGGACCGATTCTCACCCCAGATTTCTCTCTTCAACAGATCATTGTATATGTAAAGGGGTGACGGAATGACCAGAACGAGAACAAGGCCCAGCAAGAAATCCAATCAATTGTGAACCCCTATCGCCTAGACCGCACAGAATTGTTAAAAAACTGAAAAGAAGTGCACGGTGCCTCAGGGGCGAGAAGTGTGATTAATCAGAACACCGTATTCTTTGTCGGAAAGCTCTTTACACGCACTCATCCAGAAAAGCTCTTTACTCACAACCAAAGTTGATGAATTCCGTTTTTGCGCATACAGCCAAAAACTTCTCATTTGATGTCCTCTTGTCTTGCCCAATCCCGGCCAACATTGTTTCGACTCTACTTTTGGTTCAGCAAGGCATGGCCCGTCACTATCTCTACGTCTTGTTTACAATCGCCAGCTTCCTGCCTCAGCTTGTTGCGCAGGAGTGGGCAGAGGGCGAGTGTAAGTGGGATCCGCAATGTGAAGCGCTCTACAAACCAGGCTCAAAATGTCTCGAAGGAGGAATCTGCTCCAACCCGTACATAGCTGGATGCATGAACAACTACCACATGAATATCGAAGACTCTACCAGCACATTCCCCAAAAGAACCTGCAATTCAAATGATGACACTACCGAGAACTGCGAGCCATCGATCCTCAATTACCCTGAGGTGAGAGGGCACAACGGAAATTGGGAAACTCCTATTTTCTATGCATGGATTATTCAGATTTTCTTGAGCGAGTTTCTTCAAGTCCCTACAGCCGTCGGACTGTTGGAGGATACTGCGCAGGCCTCGTTTTATGCTCCCGAGATGCCAATGTCCTGGTCTTCGCTGACGTATGCATGGGATGCGATCTGAGGCGCGAACAAAGTGGGTGGACGCTGTGACTTGACAGACAAAGACTGTATCCATGTTCTTCCAGAGGTCTGGAACGGACAGCGCCAGTTTTGGGAGGAAAAATTGGAAGAAGGCCAAATTGATCAACTCAACGGCAATGGAGAGGTCGGCAAGATAGCGCTCTACACACCGTTTCATACCGCGAAAGAATATCCTGAAATGGTCTCGTTTCACGGGTTGTCAGGTATGCGTGAGCGAATGGCTTCTGTATTCAACCGACCCACAACTTGGAAAGACTACTGCAAGTTTCACTCGCCTACAAACTGCACAGAGGATGACGGCGTCGCTGGTCGATTGCCTGCTGACGAAGTCGAGGGGGCGAAGTATTTCCTCGATGGCGAATACACTGGTTTCTTCGGTCCAACGGAAAAGAATGATTGTTCTCTCAACCCTGACACTTGTTCCGGTCACATCGTGGGAGCACCTTGTACCTGGACTACGAACTATGACGCCCAACTCTACTGGAACGATATCGCTCTGGAAAGCGACGGGCCCTTGGAGGAAAACAATGGCTACGGTTACGGAGACATGATCGACATCTGGAGGGCTGCAAATGCGACAAATCGCATGTGATGACATGGTGGTGGACTCCGGATGCCCTAGTTGAAGAATTCCGAGGTACCCAATACGAGTTTCAGATAATCTTGCTTCCAGACCCAACTGCTGAATGTCGAGCGGCCAGGATTAACTCAGAGGATCGCTGTTCTCGAGATCCTGTTGTTCGTCGTGGGAAGAAACTCGGAGCGTGCGATGATAATGCCCACGCCTTGCAGACAGTTGTCGCCTCCTCTCTCCGTGACCTGACCTACGAGACCCCCGAGGTCGATCGAAGCCCAGGATACCACGCAATTCTGAATCTCAAGATTAGTCAGCTCGACATGAATATCATGCTTCAGAAATGGGTGGCCGGAGGCCGAACTGGATACGCTGGTCGGGCCGCCGTTTGTGAATGGGTAATTGAGCACCAAGACAACCTGAGGGGTCACATCCCTCGTGGGTACCCTCGAGTCTTTGCGCCAAACACATCGTACGATGCACCACAAATGCTTGTGGGCACAGCTTTAGGAGGATTTGCAATCCTGTATGTCTTGTTGGCCGGTGTTCTTGTGTGTCGCTACCGAAGTGCGAAGGTTTTTGTCTATGCTCAGGTCCCATTCGTTTACATGGTGCTTTTGGGTATGCTCTTCGGGGCGACCGGTTCCATCCTTATTGCGGGTGAGCCGCAAGGTTCGAAGTGTATTGGTGAAAACTGGTTCATTACTTTGGGCTACACTCTCGAGCTAGTTCCACTGTTGGTCAAGATTGCGGCGATCAATCATGTCCTAAATGCGTCACGCCAGATGAAGCAAGTCCGTATCGACATGAAGTCGCTCTTTCTAAGGGTTTTTGGGATCGTCATGGTGATTGCATTCTTGACGACCTGGACGACAGTCGATCCGGCTCAGCGCCGTGAGGGTCGATACTTGAAGGAAGATGGTGATATCATGGAGGTCACAACGACGATTGTCTGTGCGTCGGAGTCTACCTTGTGGGGACTCGCCGTACTGTGCTGGAATGGTATCTTGGTTCTGTGTGCGACGGTTTTGGCATTCCAGTCTCAAAAGGTGAAGCAAGAGTTTAACGATTGCAAGTCGTTGGGCACGATGATCTATTCTCACTTTATGTTTGCTACCCTTCGTGTGGTAGTCTTCGGTGTGAGTGCAGGTCAACTTTCCGTCGACGAAGGGGGAGGAATCGGAAGTCCGACCATTGATCCATCCATCCTGGCGACTACGAAGAGTATCTTGCTAAGTCTTGATGTCATTACTGCCGTTACGATATACGTTGTACCGAAACTTCTCGCCGCCCGCGAGTCTCCTGATGCCTACACTCCGACTGAGACGTTGGTTCCATCGACGATGAACAACACCAGGGGAGTCCCAACGAATAGCAAACCGGGGATTGATGACAGTCATGAGACTGCAAAACGTGGACCATTCTCCAGGGCCCGTAGTGCCGATACTAGTTCTGGTTCGTCATGCAAGCGCATTGGAATGGATGGCAACGTGAATGAAACAACGTTATCAGAGGCTGAAGACTGGGGTGGGCCTCGTTTTACTACGGTTCCTTAAACAGCTCCGATCTCTTGGGATCCTGACTCAATGATCGAAGCCATTTAAGAAGATGATGACGAACATCCAGGCCAGGGGGGACTATAGTTGCCGGAACGACCGGCAACAAATTTCTGGCATGGGTGGACCGCCAACAAATTCTGTAGGTGCCGGATGTATCATTAACAACAAAGTAACATATTTTTGCATAATCATAAAGGATTTCTTTGTAGAGGAAGTGCTAGTTGGAAATCGTCGAAATGATTGTGGGAGAGATCCCAACGAACCACGACACAATTTTGCCTGCGAAGTTAGCAAGAAAAGATTCTCGAAGGATTGTTTGGGGTCGGTTGCATATCTTGTACGGTATGTTGAAGAAGGAATGCCGACGAACACGGTATCGCGGTTACTGCAGCGCAGGCATATCACACTTTCATAAAAGGGAACACACTGACATTATATCAGTTGTGCCAGAGGCTCGTCGAATGGCGAAGCTGGAAATCTACCCCTTTGCTGTAACATGAACAAATCAAGTAAATCATTACATATCACTGGGAAACCTTGGGTGGGCACCACCAGGTTCCGAAGTTTTGGTAGAACTTTTCTACAACATCGCGACTGAAACTGGGCGCATGTCACTGTCAGCCCGAAGGTATCGAAACCAACGAGTGCAACGTGTGATGTAGCTTGACACTGATCTTTTCACTCATTCCCCACAAGAATTTCATCACCAATCGTTTTTCCATCAAGCCATGGTCCACACCTATCTCAGGTTATTGCTTTTATTCGCCATCTCGCCGTCTCGGCCTCTTGCTGAGTGGACGGAGGGCGAGTGCAAGTGGGATTTGCAATGTGAGGCTCTCTACAAACCAGGTTCAAAATGTCTCGAGGGAGGAATGTGCTCCAACCCATACGTAACTGGATGCATGAACCACTACCACATACACACCAACACGAACAACTCTTCCATCGTATTCCCAAAACGAACCTGCAATTCCAAGGATGACACCATCCAGGACTGTGAGCCATCGATCCTCAACTACCCTGAGGTCAGAATACATAATGCCAATTGGGAGTCAGGCCTTTTCTATGCATGGATTGTTCAAATTTTCTTGAGTGAGTTCCTTCAAGTCCCTACCACCGCCGGAATGGGCACGGATTCAGCCCAGACCTCGTTCTATGCTTCAGATATGCCGATGGCCTGGTCCGACAAGGCGTATGCGTGGGAAGAGATCGAAGAGGCGAATCGAATGGGTGGACGCTGTGACTTGACGGACAAAGACTGTGTCCATGTCCTTCCAGAGGTCTGGAACGGACAGCGAAAGGCTTGGCAACAAAAATTGGAGGAAGGACACATTGATCAACTCAACGGCAATGGAGAGGTCGGCAAGATATCGTTGTATATCCCCGTCTATACTGCGGAAGAACATCCAGAGGTCGTTTCCTATCATGGAATAAGGGGAAAACACCATCGGCTGGCTTCTATATTCAACCGACCCACAACTTGGCAAGACTACTGCAAGTCTCACTCGCCTACAAACTGCACCCAGGATGACGGCGTCGCTAGTCGATTGCCTGCTGACGAAGTCGAGGGGGCGAAGTACTTCCTAAATGGCGCCTACACTGGTTTCTTCCGTCCAACGGAGAAGAATGATTGTTCTCTCAACCCCAACACTTGTTCCGGCCACATCGTTGGATCACCATGTGGCTGGTCCACACACCTGGAAGCCCAACTGTACTGGAACAACATCCCGTTGGAAAGTAATGGACCCCTCGAGGAAAACAGTGGCTACAGTTACGGAGACATGATCGACATCTGGAGGGCTGCAAACGCTACAAAGTCACATGTGGTGATGTGGTGGTGGACTCCGGATGCGACGGTGGAAGAATTCCGAGGTACCCAATACGAGTTTCAGAGTATCATTCTGCCAGAACCAACTGCTGAGTGTCGAGCTGCCAGGATTGATCCAGACGATCGGTGTTCACTAAATCCTGAGGTTCGTCGCGGGAAGGAATTCGGAGGCTGTGACGATGATGCCCACGCCTTGCAGACTGTGGTCGCCTCCTCTCTCCGTGACCTGACCTATGATACCCCCGAGGTCGATCGAAGTCCAGGATACCAAGCGATTCTGAATCTCAAGATTAGTCAGCTCGATATGAACATCCTCCTTCAGAAATGGGTGGCCGGAGGCCGGACTGGATACGCTGGTCGGCTAGCCGTTTGTGAATGGGTGATTGAGCACCAGGACGACTTGAACGGTCACATCCCTCGTGGGTACCCTCGAGTCTTCGCATCAAACACATCGTACGATAAACCACAATTGTTCGCGGCCACGGCGGTAGGAGGACTTGCAATCCTGTACGTGTTGTTGATTGGTGTTCTTGTGTACCGCTACCGAAGTGCGAAGGTTTTTGTCTATGCTCAGGTCCCATTCGTTTACATGGTGCTTTTGGGTATACTCCTGGTGGCGAATGGTTCAATCCTTGTCGCTCGTGAGCCCAGCAATTCAGTCTGCGTCGGTGAAAACTGGTTCATTACTTTGGGCTACACTCTCGAGCTAGTTCCACTGTTGGTCAAGATTGCAGCCATCAATCATGTTCTAACCGCGACGAAGCAAGTCCGTATTGACATACGCTCGCTCTTCCGGAGGGTTGTCGGGATTGTTGTGGTGGTGATTGGTTTCTTAGCGATCTGGACGACAGTCGATCCAGCGCAGCGCCGTGAGGGGCGATACTTGAAGGAAGAGGGTGATACCATGGAGGTTACGACGACGATTGGCTGTGCGTCCGATTCCACCTTGTGGGGCCTTGCCCAATTGTGCTGGAATGGTATCTTGGTGTTGTGCGCGACGGTTTTGGCATTCCACTCGCGAAACGTGAAGCAAGAGTTTAACGATTCCAAGTCGTTGGGTACGATGATTTATTCTCATTTCATGTTTGCTGCCCTTCGCGTGGTAGTCATCGGTGTGAGTACAGGTCAACTTTCCGTTGACGAAGGGGCAGGAATCGGAAGTCCAACAATCGATCCATCCATCCTAGCAACCGCGATGAGTTTTTTGCTAAGTCTGGATGTGATCACAGCCGTTACGATATACGTTGTACCTAAGCTTAACGCCGCTCATGAGTCTCCTCAAGCGTACACTGAAAGCACAGAGACTCCATCGACAGGTATTGGTATCAGAACAACGATGAACTCCAGGGGAGTCCTTCGAGGCAGTGCTGTTCTACAGAAGAGCCACCCAAACAGCAAATCCGGGCTTGATGATAGTCATGGGTCTGGAAAACGCGTATCATTCTCCATGCCCAGAATCAGTTCCGGGTCGTCTCGCAGCCATTTTGGAATCGACGATAGTATCCGGATAGCTGAGGCGGATCTATCATGGTCTTCATCTAACGAAGACGATGGAGGACCTCGTTTTGATGCCCCTCGTGAAGAAGCTCCAGAATCATGTGAGCCTGACTTCTCAATTCATGTAATTCGGGAAGTCGACGAAACTTTGTATGGGGAAGAAACTGGAGACTCATGAAGGACCCAACCGAGAAGAGCCACAACCCCTTTGGACATCGTTGACCGCCAACGAATCATTTGCGTGCACTGGCTTGTCTACTAGTAGCGCTAAATGCATATTTTTGAACAGACGGCTGTATGGAGTAACTATTTATCGGAAACGTCCAAGATCGTTACAGGAAGCCTCGAATACGACGGGATGGAAAGTTCTTGGTGACCTTGTCGGTCTAAATTCGTTGACTAGGTCCAATTGATCGGAGAAATCCTCCCTTTGGACTATTATGTCTCATACATATGTATGCAAGTACGTAACATTAAAATTGAGACTCCCGTCTCCCGTCTCTCCATGACTTCGCGGTCTGTTGAAATGACTCGTACTCCTTCCTGCC
>Ga0194115_10003573_pt1 | contig 17384 bp, 12 predicted proteins | sample TA2MahsurfametaG_3_FD_148656 | JGI IMG/M metagenome (GOLD analysis project Ga0194115, IMG submission 148656) | Freshwater microbial communities from Lake Tanganyika, Tanzania - TA2015002 Mahale S4 surface | ecosystem: Environmental > Aquatic > Freshwater > Lake | place: Tanzania: Lake... | reverse complement strand
GTGTGTGGAAGAAACAAAAGATGCGTCGATAGAATATATGGTTTTTGCTTACTGTTGCTAATGTTTTTGTTGTTGTTATTCTTCTCTCATGAAATCCCCCGAAAATAGTGCCGTAACTGAGATGGGGGATATCAGGAATTCAGTACAGCACGGGATGCTATAAAGGCTGTATTCCCCCGATCTCAAATCTTTGAACATCGGATTGATGAATACCCCATCAAGGTCGTTATAAAGGCTGACTTTGATGGGACGAAGTTAGAAGTCTGGTCGGGACGGCAACAAAGTTTATTCCGTAAGAATGCTTCGGAACGGAAAAAGACAATTGCAACCATTCAAAGGAAATTAGAAGAATTAAAAGATGAATTTGAATTCTTCGAATAAAGGAATGAAATTCTCCTTGGGGGAAAAACGTTGCGGGGTTAAAGAGAGAGAGAGAGAGTCGCATGGGAATGACGAGATGAAAAACCAAGTGTAGAAGTCAGGATATTCCCCATATTCTGATTCTAGAGTCGGTTTTTTCATGTCTGAGAGAAATGTGTAACTCCCCTCCTCGCTCCCCCCCTTCGCGTCCCCCACCCCGGTGAATAGCTTGATTTTTGTGGATCATGGAAAAGTGAAACATTTTTGTGTGTTTTATGAGGAGGAAATATGGACGTCTTCATCCCGCTGTTTGGCGGATAGACGAGAGAAAATCGATGGGTCATTGCTAATTACTTTAGAGTGTTTTAACTGTAACCAAGATTCGAGTTTTTTGGGACAGGAATGTCTCTCGCTGGACGGCCCCGAAAGGAAATTTCGACAACACGAGATCGTAAATCTGTTTCAGTGGGGGAGTTCCGGAAGACGATGATGCCATTTTCTAGTAGACATCATGAGTAACAATGGACAGAGCCATTGGACAACGAAGAAAAAAGGGGAGGGTGGATATTGGTTCAGGTGCATTCGTCCTTTTTACCATCCCCATCGATTTATCCTTCATGCGTTCTGTGTCTAGTGGCAGACGGTCCTTTTTCACCCGTCATTCAGGATGGACAGATGAAAAAAACAGGGTCTATTGTTTTCGATGCTTCTTCTTCTTGGGGGCTTCGATGATGATTTCTTCGTCAGAATCCTCGTCATCGTCATCATCATCTCCCTCTTCTTCTTCGTCATCTTCGTCGTCAGAGTCACTTTCTTCTGTTTCGTCATCACTGGTACGATGTTCATTGTGGACTGGAGATGCATCATCATCTGAATGCTCACTTGCGGCATTATCTTCGTCGGACTCCTCATTCTCCCCATCGTCAGAGGCATCACTCTCCTGTTCCTCGTCGTCTTCATTGGAATCATTATCATCCTCCTGTTCTTGTTGTTCGTCATCTGAATCGACATAGTCCTTTACGACATCGTCCTGATCAATATCTTGATCATCATGATCGTCGTCTTCATTATCATCCTCTAAATTGGAATCGGGTCTCCAATCGGTATCATATCCGAATAGGACACAATTCAAACGTTGTTTAAGATAGAAGGAATCCAATTGTTTTCGATTTCTGGTATCGTAGATACGTAACATCCGATCAAGGCCGACAGCTGCCATACGGGGTAATTTAGGATGTTTCTTTAATTGTCGGACCGATCCTGCTGGACCGACATACCGGCCCATATTCTTATTCTTCATTTTGTCAATATTACTTTTCCCTAATGTCCTCATATCGATACTATATATATACCCAGCAGCATCACCGACTGCTATCTCATATGGATCAATCTGACAAAGACTCGTCACACGGTATTCGATAGGTCCCCCCTCCGTCGTCGTCCGTGCAATCGGTCGACGTGTCATGGAAGATTCACGGATATCATATAATCGTAGTTCCTTATAGGCTGTACCGACTGCCAACGTATTCCCATCTTCTAAGAATAGGATTCCTGTTGGCCATACAGGATGTTGAAGTAAGGTTTGTGGATCTGGTGGAAGATTCTTTCCCTTGAAAATGATTTTCCCCGTCAATAGATCAATCACAGTCGTATCACGTTCCCGTCCGCCCATGGCGATCCAATTATGGACAACAGAATCACATGCCATAGCAGTCGCCATCTGTGTATTCTGTTTATTCCCTGGTGTATAGGATATCGTCTGACTTCCCTTACTTGTTGTGTATGCATTATAGGTCTGAACAATATTCCCATCCTTTATGTTGACAATCGAAAGATTCCCAAATGAGTCTCCCGCACAAAGTCTTGATTCCTTCGGAAATGCACCCAAGGCTAAGGGTTTCCATGTTTGGACCATCGTATTATCATCATTCATATTCTTTCCAAAGATATTACCGGTTTCATATGCTTTTCGATATTTCCCAAAATGTTTTTTAGATTCGGTAGAACCTTCCCAAAGTTGGATAGATCCATCCGTTCGAAGAGTCGCAAATGATAGTTGGTCTCTATCTTCGGTTGTAAATGTCATATCAATTATCGATCGTTGACGACTTTGTATTTCCTTGGAATCTATCCTTCGTACTCCATCTAGAGAAACATGTGGCATAGCATTATGAGGGGCTACATGATCATTGTTGTCATCATCCTCAAATTCATTTTTTGGTTTATTCTTTGGATTCGAGGAACGTTCGGGGATACATTCCTTCAACAGTCCACATTCGTCACCAGTAATTAATCTCATATTCTTGGGTTTTTTTTCTTGTTCCGCCCCCCGATGATCCCACAATGAAGGCTAGTTGGTGTGTTTTGGACTTGCTTTGGATTGGAATATGTACACGTAGTGGAAATGGATCAAAAAGAAAAAATCAAGTCGGTAGAAGAAAAAATTCGTTGGCGGAGACGATCTTTTGAGCTCTCGCATACGGAGGACAGACCTAATTTCCACGTGTAATTCAATAATGGATCTGAAAGTCAAGCCTTCAACCGTAGACCAAATTAACGACTGAATCGATCGATTCCTGTCATCACTTCAGAATCTTTTTCGATGAAGCCACCGAATTTCACAGTGTATGCCACAGAATTTTCTGACGCCCTGTACTTTCGATCTGCTACATCCGTCTTGTGCACACTACCCAATCTTCTTGCTATTCGAACCTTGTTTCCTACATGTATGACATAGAGAGTGTGATTGATTGACCATGAGGCTGTGTAGAAGCAAAAGGAAGCTCTCAAAGTAAATCGCTGAACGAGGAATCCAAACCACGGAACGTCGTTGTAGCCACCCAACACAAGTGTCCACTGTCTGTGTGAGAAGACGACGACGACGACGACGAAGAAGAAAATCTTCATGACGATCTCATCCGAACAGATGATCGGTGATGAAAATACATACTTGTTGTCCACCCAGATCTCTCAAGGAACGAAGAAGAATGATTTGAGATTATGGGATCCTTGGCTCATTTCTGTATGGGTGACCATTCTTGGTCTTCTTCCCTCCTTGATCCTTACAACGATCTTTTTATATGAGCTGTCTGGTCATATTTGGCCTTCTACGATGTTAGCTATCCATGCAGTCATTGGACTTAGTTCTACTTGTCTACAACTACAGAATACGATTACATCGATATCATCTAATTCCTGTTCGCAGAATCAATCTTCGACTTTTCGAATCTTGACGTCACTTGCGTCAGTACTCGATGTCATTGTCTGTGGGATTATCTACCCATTCTTTGCAGGTTCAGTCAAATTTATGTTTTATGATGTCGATGGTGAATTGATTTCAGAATGGTCTCATCTTGTTCGGATATTACAGATTGCCATATTTGGATTTTATCTAGTATGCTGTTGTCGTCTTATTTTGGGTGGTGCCACATGGTGGAAGATTCTCTCTTCTTGGTTTTCAATATGGAAAGTTTGTAACGTCAACAAAGAAGAAGAAGAAAAAGACCGATGGTCACGTCGTTTTCGTGTCTTGCATGAGAAACTTCACAACGGATTGCAGTGGATGACGGATTCTACCATGATATGGCTACAAGTCTCTGAAACAAGGTTGGCGACCGTCCTATTGCGGTGTCTTATTTTGCTTTGGTTGGTAGCAGTTTGTTGGTTCGGCTTTTGTATCCAATCCTGTATCATTCATTTGACTGATTGGGAGTATACTGACTGTTTTCAGAATCTTCCATGGAGGGAATTACCACCGACTTTATGTTGCGATGGCATGGATCCGACAGAATGTGCACTACCCTTCCCATCCTTCCATCATATGGTACAAGATGAGACGACTAAGACTGGTTGGCGTGTCGCATTGGAAAGTAATTCACTCCCATATTTGAGAGGAGGTATTCCACTTAGTCCCGGCTTTTGGAATGAATTGGATGGATTCAGTACGATGGCACCGATTCTCTTCTATGGATTGGATGGATTAAAAGAAAGTCATATGTTACTTCAACGGGGATCAAAGGTGGGTGTCTACCCTCGATTAGTCGATGATGATATTGCGGCATCCATCACAGAACGATCCATTACACTTCTATGGGACGTTGAACGAAATCAGTTGATCCCCCATACGACACAATTTGATGATTTAAATCCCAAGGAACCCTTGATTATGTTGATTCCAGCCCAGCCCCTACGTCACGGTACACACTACGCTGTTGCGATTGTGTCTGCTACGAATGTCAATGGGGAACGAATCCCACCAACATCGGGAATGAAACAAATCTGGAATAGGGCGGTGTCGCCTAGCGAGGGTATCTGTATTCGTGACTCCAATCGACGTCGACGATATCTTGATGTTCTTCTACCATCCTTGTACAAGGCTGCGCCATGGATTGCTGCAACCCACACTCCTCACACGACGGATGACATTCAACTCATGTTTGATTTTATGACCATGAGTCGTGATTCTTTACAAACGATAGAACGTGTCCGTGATGCGACACTCGAGGCAATCGATTCATGGAAGAATCACTCGATGGAAGTTGTAAAGATCGAGAATAATAACTGTCACGATCCTGAAACACTCATTGCGCGGACTATTCACGGGCGAATTCAGGTACCATGGTTCTTGGAATCCTATACTCGGAACTCCTTTCTTTCCATGACTCGCCTTCCATTTCATGGATCACGTCTCCCCACCGGATGGGCAAAGTTTTCCGTCCGTGTACCGTGCTCACTTCGAGAAGCTGCACTTGGTAGCAGCAATGTTACCAACAGAGTCAGTCGTCGACTTCGAGCGGTGATTGATTATGGTCATGGTCTTTTCTTCAATCGAGGAGAGTCCTTCGAATATTCCCTCGCTCGCCTTGCAGAAGACAACGGATATATCATTATGGCGATGGACTGGAGAGGGATGAGTTCCTTCGATTTACCAGTTGTGATGAGGACTCTTCTGGGTCAACCCAGTTTATTTCAGGCTACTCGTGACAACATTTATCAAGGATATGCAAACAAGATCGTTCTACAACACTATGCCAAACATGAAATGCTAGTGGCGGACTGGCTACGCTTCCCAACAAGTCGCTGTAGGTTATGTCCTCTGAAGAGCATACCGCTTTCCAATGAGACTGAATATCCGGCATTCGTCTTTTGGGGAGCGAGTCAGGGGGGTATACTGGGGGCTGGCTATACCACTTTGATCGGTACAACATACCTGATTGATCGTGGCATACTAGGTGTACCCGGGACGTCCTTTTCTCTCGTATTGTCACGGTCTGCTGAGTTTGGGACATATGAATCCCTTTTGATTCGAAACTTTCACAGTACTCGACAAATTCGTCTGATTTTGTCGATTGTCCAACTTGGTTGGGATCCAGTGGAAGCAGCCGGTCAATTAGCACCACCCCTCCCCCCCGACGCCTTTCCTCGGATTCTCCTCCAATCGGCTTTGGGCGATCCAGTCATACCTCGGGAAGCGACGGAGGCCCTAGCTAGGGCGTATAATGCTTCAGTCCTATCGAATAGTCCACGGACTCATATTTTCGGTGTCCCCATGACGAATATGTCATCGTCGTCTCATGTGATTTGGACGGAACTGTTGTACCAAGAGGCGTACGGAAGTCTCCCCGTCGTGAGTAATCGATTCCCACCACAAACGTCTGTAAAGGTCCATGCATGTGTCCGACAGGATTGTCCCCTCATCGGTCAGATAGCAACCTTTATCAACATGGGGAAGATTATAGATCCCTGTTGGGAGGATGGCTGTCTCAGAACGAGTATTTCCTGTCACGCACCGTGGATAGGCATCTCTACAAAACCGGAGAACTGGAAGTGTACTACTTGCGCCATGGCAGGACGAGGAAACACAACGGATGCTAATTCAACTTTTTGTCAATAATTCTTAATATCCTGCTGCCTTTATGCTATAGGGTTGATGAGTTAGAGGTTTCAATGAGATCCAGCCAAATGATGACAATAGTTACGTTGTCGATGGTTCGGCGTCGTAGAGATTCTTCCACCATCCGGGTCGCCACTTCATCACGGGGGAATCCCTGTTGGATATGTCTCTGAACAAAGTCGATGGCTTCATGACTCGTAACGACATCCCAAAGACCATCGGAGGCAAGGATAATGAATTCATCCTTCTCTTCTTCGATAGGAAATGTCATCATGTCTGGTTCGGCGGTAATGTATGGTCTATCGGCTACATCCCCCACAGCACGAGCGACGGCTAAATTTCCATTGACACGATAATATCCACATAATTCGACAGGTTGACCGATCATGGGATGAATCTCACCACACCACATCACCTCACCACCTAATTGTTCGATTCTTGTCTTCTCAATTGGATCATTCGGTTTATGGTCTCGAGTAAGTTCCAAGGCTATGCCATCCCGACATAGAACAGCACGACTATCTCCAATATTCGCAACGACTAAGGCACGACGACCATGTATACCTTTGCTGGATGTTGTCGTTGGATTCCTGATGCCTTCCATTTGAGACCCGGGGGTCTGTTGTAGTTTGTCTTCATGTATCCACACGACGACTGCTGTACTCCCCTGTTCGCTCAAATCACTCATCGGTTCGAGTTCACGATCGATCTTTTCCAAGGCTGACTCAAGAGCTGCCGTGAAATCCGTACAGGTAGGAATGGATCCCACCGTAGTCACCGGACAACTTGTTTCCTCCTCACTCAAAGTCTTCTCTACGTCGACGGTGGTGTTGGTCATCGCAAGTTCGTCACAGGGTGTGACCACTCCCAGCAAGATCGCCTGAACATAAGGATGTAAGTTCTTTCGGAGATACAAACTAACCGAAGGTCCTCCATGTCCATCAAAAACGGCCGCAAAGTCTCCAGAAGGCGATACGAAGTACTCATCTTCCATGTAGCTTCGATTTCCTTGACTGGCACATACCGAGATCGGATAGGAAGAAGAGATCTGTGGCAGTTTTGAAGAAGACGAAGAATTGGAAGATTCAGTCCTTGTCGGCTCCAGAGGCTTCTCATCTCCTTCACTATGCACTCCCATCATCGTTTATCAATCTTTCTATCGATCAGGTTCTCTGATTATGGCTTGTTTAGCTACAAGACACCTCGACAACGGTCCTTCGCTCACCTGCCACAGGTGGGGTTCGGGTGAAACGGGAGTGACAAACCCGACTGACGGCCGTTATACAGGCGGTATATTATGCGTGTCTGACCCGTGACTGCTTCCCTCGACCAAAGCGACTGCAACTTTCCAGCCAGTGTAAAACTACATTACATGCGCTTACAGTTATTGCAGTCAGGTTCTTCATCACTGTCACGGTCAAACCCATACTATTGAATGTACGTGATTTCGTCACTATGATATGACGATGTTTCTTCGACAAGTGGTGGTAATGATGACCGTAGTCTCGATACGAGGGCCATTTGAGGCTTTCAAGCAACTCTGCAAACAAGTCCGGATCATAGGTCCGCTCGCCTCTGCTCTACTATGTGAGCTGACAAGGGAGCCAAGGCCTACGGTGCGACCGAATTGTCTCACATGCGTTCATAGCGAACGTCCCCCAACGCGCCCAAGCACGACAGCATAACTCGTTCTTCGTCGGATGCACCCACAACTGCGCTCGGGAAACATGTCTAAACAGACGATGCCTGAAGTTGTGCGATAAAGAGTTGAAACGATGTCGATCTTGCTTTCGTTTGGTTCCGGACGAGTCATATGGACTCACGAAGTAGCAAAGATGCCACAGATTCAGCAACGTTGCTTCTCCTGGAATCAGCTTTGGGAGATTCAATCATTCCCCGGAAAAGCGGAGGAGGCCCTCGTGCAATGTTTCAGGCCAATCCAGTGGTGTCAGTATCCAGTTTTCAACTAGCGTAACGTCGGGACACGGTACACGAACGGATTCCTTTTTTCCAACATATTGTCAATAGTTCTAAACTTTCAGTCGTTGAATCATAGCTTGGCGGTGGATGTTTCCCCTCGGTCCAACCAAATTATCACCACAGTTACGTTGTCGTAGGTCCCACGACGCAGTGACTCCTCGACGATCCACGTCGCCACTCGATCACGGGGCAATCCCTGCTGAATAAGTCTCTGGATGAGGTCAACAGCTTCAACGCTTTCAATGACATCCCAGAGACCATCGGTGGCAAGGATGATGAATTCATCTTTCTCTTCCACAGGAAAAGTGACAATGTCTGGCTTGGCCGTAACATGTGGTCGTTCGGACCGATCCCCAATTGCACGGGACAATGCAAGAATTCCATTGACGCGATACACTCCACGCCCTTCAATCGGATTCAGCTCCTTGTCCACATCGCCATTCCACGTCACCTTACCACCCGATTTTTCGATCCTTGTCCGCTCGATAGGATCGTTCGGTTTGTGGTCTCGTGTGAGTGCAAAGGCTGTATCATTCCGACAAAGAACAGCTCGACTATCTCCGATATTCGCCACGATTACTGTACGTTGAATTTCGGTAACGTTATTGGACGGCACTCTTGGCTTGTTCTTGCTCTCAGTATCCAATTCTACTTGTTGTTGCAACCTGTCTTCATGTATCCAAACGACCACTGCGGTACTCCCTTGATAACTCCAATGACTAATTCGTTGGACTTCACGATCGACCTTTTCCAAGGCCAACACAAGAGCTTTCTTGAAATCCTTATAGGTAGGAACGGATCCCACGATGGAGGCCGGACGACCTGTTCCCCTGCCACTCAATGTCGTCTCTGGTGAACTCTCGCTGTCGGTATCCTCAATGTCGTCTTTATCTATCACAACCGGGTCATCGCGGGTTGGGACGATACCTGGTAAGATCGCCTGAACGCTGGCATATAAATTCTTTCGAAGGTACACACTGACCGACGATCCACCATGTCCGTCAAAGACGGCCACAAAATCTCCTGAAGGCGATACAAAGTACTCATCTTCCATATACTTTCGATATCCTTGATTGGAAAACACCGAGGTTGGATAGGAGGAAGATGTCTGGGACAATTTCGAAGAAGACGAAGAAGTGGAAGATTCGGCACTCGTCGCCTCCAGAGGGATCTCATCTCCACTATCCTCACCTCCTCTCAACGTCATGAATCTTTCCAACGACCAGCTTCTCTGATCATTGACCGTGAAGAAACTTCGACGGGATGGTGGAGGACTTGATAAAGAATACGGACGGTGAGAGGCCAGGAGAGAACTGGATCGAGACGTCCCCCATCCAACCGCTCGAGCAGGTCGACGGAGTGTCGTCGCACAACTTCCAGGAGTACATAAGTTTCGTATACTCATTACGCCCATCATGGTACTAAGCCACGTTGCCAAGATGGCAACAATCCGATGAGTGATAATGATGATATTGACTGAAGATAGCCTACCTCAAACTTCTTTATCCTTAACCAGTTGATATGGCGTCACTACCGTAGTCGAAGGAATATGTAGGAGGATCTGTATGTATGATAAAGGCCGTCCTTCGGACCCGCACAAAGCCGTTTTGTCGTGCCGGAAATTGATCCGATGTGGTGGATGCTGCTGCGTGGCGTCGAATGTCACAAAAATTGAAAATCGGTTAAGACTCGAAATTGATTCCATGGACCAAAAACGAGTAGGCCAGTCGATCGGCTTGCGCGTAAGTTTACGTATAACGGCTCAAGACTGAATGGGGGACCCGGATAGATCCAGACGAAGCTCTTGATCGCCCTCGAAGAAAAACTTGACAGTCCAATTTCACCAAAACAAGTTTGAACCATCGACATCCGATTGTCTGGATTTGACCATGGCACCCGAGGGAATACAATTGTATAAAGGACAGACAGCCAAATGGCGTGTGGGAAGTAAACTTGGGAGTGGTGCATGTGCGACTGTACATTGCTTAGAGGAACTCGACGGAGGATCTTCTCACCCGACCGAATGGGCGATCAAATTAGCACCCCTTCCGACGAAAACGACAAAGAAGGGAACAACACCAATGGAGGTCAATGCCCGTCTCATCCATCATGAGAGTGTCATGTATCAGAATCAATTTCAAGATATTCTGGGGAGTGTCCTACCCCGTCTACCTCCATACAAGGGACCACCTGTCACTGGAGAAGCTCAAGGTACGCAAAAACTTGATTATTTGGTCTTAGTGTTGTCATCCGTTCTCGTCTATGACTGACTGAGAATTTTCCTGCCTATTCCTTTCTCTAGGATTCCGTTACTTCATAATTGAAAAGATGCACAGTCCTCTAGCGGCTATTGTTCCTCTCTTGGCTAAACGTAGCGAGTCGGCTGCGGTAGCGTTCGGTCCCATCGCACAACAGCTCCTCAAATGTGTCCAAGCGATTCACGAGCACAAACATGTGGTCGTAGATATCAAGCAAGAGAACTTTATGCTTGCTGATGGAACTGGAAAAGGGTCTAGCGTAGAATCGAAGCTGGCTTCCCGTATTCGAATTCTAGACTTGGCGTTAGTCGAACCATGGGTTTCGATCCAGGGACATCGAACCAACGATGGGGGTCAAAGTCTACCAGGGACACCACTTTATGCCTCACTCAACGTCCACGCGGGGGGGACTGTGAGTCGTCGAGATGATCTAGAAGCGTTGGGTTATGTCATGGCGGAACTCGTTATGCAGATTGCTTCCGGAAACCCCTCTCACGAACTTCCATGGAGCCATGGAAAGTCCGACGAAGAGATTGGTTCCTTAAAGGCGGCTCAAGTCAACGATCCAGAATCAACATTCTACAAGCAACTTGGAAGTACAGCAGCGATCTTTCAAGAATATCTCGCCACTGTCCGCGAATATTCTTTCAAGAAAACCCCAGATTACGAAACCCTTTCGAAATTGCTGTCAAAAATCGACGTGTCTACTTCAAAGAAAAAAAAGCCCAAAGTCTCTACTGCTGTTTCCAACAAGCGTTCGACTCCCGCATCGGCATCGCTGTCCCAGGTATCAAGTTCTACCCGGCGAGTCACTCGGTCTCGAACTCGAGCTAGGGATCAGTCGGACTTTGAATCGCCGCCGGCAATGACCCGCGATAAATTCACGGAAACCGAAGAATTTCAAGTCGAAAGATCGCATGACGTAGCGACCTTGCGCGCAAGTGACGATTACAGTGATGATGATTGTATGGATTGGGAGGTAATCTCAGACGAGAACGCCGCTCCTGCCGGCAGTGAGCCTTTCAACGTCATCCGAGGGGTTACGCTCTTCGTCGACGGTGGTCCGCAAAGGGGTACCGCCATCAATCTCCTACAGAGCCGAACAAACGCTCTCGTAGTCGGTCGAGACCCAGTTGCAAAGAACGGAGAAGGTGTATTTGTTCTTTCCGGCGATAGTACTGTAGATGATTCTCATGCACGGATTGAATTGTGGACAAACAAGAAGCTTGTCGGCGTGAACATTACTGACCTCAAATCTTCTACCGGAATTTTTCACGGACGTGAAAGGATTCGGAAGAGTATGAAGATTTTTTCGGGCGATACAGTCAAGTTAGGAGCAACAACCATCAGGGTTGCTCAGCTAGACGTCTCGAAAGTCGCGATTCCTCCGCCGTCAGATTCAACAATGGATAGTGCCAATGCCAAGCGACGCTTCATCCCTGAACCTGAACCTACTGAAAGCACACCGGGTTCTGTAGATCAAGAGATTGAAACGGAAACTAGCCCCATGGAAGAAGATTTGCCAAAGCGAAGGGGCCTTCGCTTGCAAGTGATCCAAGGACCACATTTAGGAGATATGTTCGAAATTGAGACCGGAGAGTCAGATACAGTAAATGTTGGATCAAAGCCTTCGGGGAAGCACGGGAAAATTGCCCTCGCGAAAGATCCTTCTCTGAAGCCCAATCACATACAGCTCAAACTCTGTTGTTTTGCCAAAATACACTATTCGCTTCTTGTCACCGACAAGAGCACGAGTGGATGCGTCAAGATTAACGGAGGTATCATCAAGCAGACAGGACGAGCATCAGTCAATGACAGCATCAGTATCGGGGACTCTGTATTGAAGATTTTAGGCTCTCTCTAGAGAAAACAACACATTAAGCTGATGTACGTGGGATCATTCACCTCGAATTGACCATGTTTGTCATCTACTGAATTCTACTCGTATCGTCGTCGGGGGAACGAGCAACGAGATCGATAGCAGCATACATTAATCTGGTAAATGTGTTGGCTGCAATGAACGCTATCAGTTTGTTCTAAATCACTAGATTCGTTGGGATAACGAGAGGCTTGACTCTCGTTTTCATTCGGTACAAAGCCCATTTTGTTGCGATGTAGAGGAAGCGATCTTCTCCCAAAGTGAGACTGACTATGGGATCAGATATATCCGGCAGGCGGATGTGGCCCTTGATTTTGTTGGGAGGCTCTACTACAAGGAATCCACCATCGATTGCCAAGTATAGTCGTCCAGTATCATCGACTACGATGGGACCCGGTACCGATGCATATTGAGAATAATCGATCAACAACCGAGATTGTTGTTGTGGATTTGTTGTGGTAGTTGTTGTCGTCGTCGTGGTAATATCATCATCCTCCTCCTCATCATTACTATTTTCCTCCCCTACATCTAATGGAAGAATTCCAAGAACTGCCGTATAGTTGTCTCCCATACTCATCGTAACGTAAATTTCCGTCCATTCATTTGGGACGGAAATGACTCCACCTATCCTTGATTGTTCCAAAATTCGTTGAGGGATGATATTCATATTCGTACTAGTAGGAATCTTGGCTTCCGTTGTCGTCGTAGTAGTACTAGGAGGAGGTGAAGGGAGAGATGTCCAGAAATGTGCCTCTCGACTTTCGGTCAAAGATTTCAGGGGTGATATCTTGGATACTTGTGGAAGATGCCATAGAATTTGTTTGGTTTCTACAGATGTTTCGATTTTTTCCTCTTCATCATCCAGAGTGGTGGTACTTGTTGTTGTCGATGTGTGAGAATCAAGAATGATCAAATCACCAAAGGCGGTCAAGAAGAGTTGTGTCGGAGCTTGAACTTGATAGCCCTCTTGATAGTGTTGGATGATGAGTGGTGTTCGGGCACCACTTTCTGGTTCTAATCGTACAATCCGACCTTCACCCCATTCAGCGATGATTAATCGAGGTGGATTATGCCATATATCAATGACTAACCCTCCACTACCCGATTGATCATTGTCCACCGAACATTCTGTATTGGGTTTCGATCGGCATCCTGAATCCTTCAAATGTAGGGTCCGTCCAATCGGTATCGGTCCACCACCTGTCTCCCATCTCCATACCTTCCCCTTCTCTAATGATGTCGATAATAATAGATATCCTCGACCTAATTCCTCATCATGTTTCCATGTCGTTGCGACTGTGTTCGGTTCTTCCAATATCTTAAATAGGGTCCCCCTTGGTGGACCAGTCGATCGACAATCAATCGGGAAGATTTCAGACAGGGAGGAACATTGGCCGGCAGAAGTAATAGTAGCAGTCATGACAACTTCATATTGGAATGGTACACCAATCGTTGAAGATCGAAAGAGACCGAACGTAAACAATCGAGTGCTCATATAGTATGAAAATGCGGGTAGAAACACGATTACCCATGCCATGTTCGGTGAAAGGGAAATACTTCCACGCATGATCGTTTAACAAAAAGTTCAAGAATGAAATGATGAGTGTCGTCTATTTGATTGGATTTTGTTTCGGAAGGGGAGGATAGGGGGCTTGGTTCTTGACTGTGACAACCAATGCAAAGAGATGGGGAATCTTTTTGTGGTGTGAGTTTGATGCATTGTTGACAATGAGAGTGACGAGCTAACATACAGTAGTTGGAGCATTGACCTAACGGTCCAACTGATCGGAATGAAACCCTGAAGTGACGTCACAGTCAGACATTCTTCATGCCGTATGTATTGTACGATAGGTAAAATAAATATAGGTATCCCTATAGTTACACCAGCGATCAGTAGCGTACATAGCATACATACCATTCGGATTCTGCTAGGGATCTTACTGTTAGGATAGAGCCAGTACATCTTTCTCTCCCTTGCCGTAATTCCATCGCATTCCCTTGCCTTTACAGGGATGAGATGGTTCATCCTGTTTGTTTTCAAAGGTACGGTAGAAATTGTCTTTTTTTCCGCAAGATAATGGTCAAAAGTAAAATGGTCTTCGTCGTTGTGGTCTGTAATTGGAATGAGGCGTTGGGTAGTCGAATTGGTCGTATTCACCGTTATCTGCACTAAAATGGTCAACATAGCGGTACGACGAGTCTTTTTCTCCTTTTGGGGTTGTTGAGACTTGACACTACGGAGAATAACCATTGCAGATTCGACCTCTGTGTTCTATAAATTTGTGTAGCATTCCAAGAAGGGGGACATAGGGGAGCATATTACTGCATACAACCGTTGGAGAAGGTGCTGTCGGGCTTACAGCTTGTTGTTTTTTGCCCAGGATGGTTCGGCAAGCCAGAGATTCGATGGATCCTGAGGCCTTGGATGAATTTGATTTAGATGGTATGTTCGCAGATGATGGAGATATCCTATTTGATGACTTGGATATCCCACTGGAGGGGATGAGTGAGATCATCGCCCCGAACAACAGCACTCCCAATACGAGCTACAACAACAACAACGATAACGCAACGACGAATCGCCGTAGCAGTGGACCACGAACTATGCGACCACCTGCAAGGGACAAGGATGGGAACGAAGCAGGAGGAATGGCAGCAGCAGCAGCAGCAAAGGTAGCAGAAGAAGAAGCGACCCTGGCTCGGAGGAAAACAAAACGGAAAACGAAAACACCAGTAGCTTTTGGAGACGATGATGATGATTATATGGAGGAGGTCCAACCCAAAAAGAAGGGAAGGAAGAGTAAGAGTCAGACGACATCGGTGGCACCTCCTCCAGTGCCACCACCAATGCCACCACCGCCACCACCACCACAATTACTACCATCCTCGAAGAAGACGAAGAGTGGAACGGGGAAGACGACGACGACTTCGAAGAAATCAATATCATCTCCCCCCAGCACGGATCCACGGGCGGCGACGACGACTACGAGTAATACTACCGTCGCCGCGGCGGGACGATTTGGGAAACGTGGATCGGCGGGTGGTGGTGGTGGTCCAACAACGACGAAACTGACCAAACGAAAGTCTCAAACATTGGAGGATATCCCCCCCGCACCTATCATACCAAGTTACATGCCAAAACATGAGTCGACCTATGGTGGATTACCACCCAGTAGGACCCACTTTTATCCCTTTATGGAAAGTGTTCCACCAGAACCGACATTGAAATCAAGGAAGCAATATCCACAAATGGATCGAGTCTTTGCGGCATTTACTGGATATATGAGTGTCGGTGGGACGAATAAGGATGGTGGTGGTGGGACGACGACGACGACGAATAATCCCTCCTCCTCCTCGTCGACGCCGACGGTAGGAGATCTAAGTGTCGACTCTCCTATCATGCAACTATTGATTGAATCCTTTGAGGCAATTTCAGATAAGGATAAGGCTGCCTTTGGTGATGCGAAGAAACAGGCTATGCTAACATGCTTACCGAATATACGGAACATGATTCAGAGTACCGATCCTGTCAAATTCTTACCAGAGCTCTACAGTATGTGTGGTCTATTAACGAGGCAATATAACTTCGTCAAGACATGCCTAACGAATATGGAACTGTGGTGTAAACAGGAATTCTCGAATACAGACTTTTGTCAGGCATTTTCATTACCTGAACCCTTCCAACCAGAAAAGGTTGGAACGACGATTGCATCATCAAATCGTCGGTGGAAGAAGCAGATCATCAATGTTAAGATTGCCTTTCTGGGGCATAAGGAGGTGAAGGGAGCTCCAGTCCTCCAGGCGAAGATGCCTTTGGCATTGGTCATACATGCGGACAAGAAGAAACCTGAAGCTCCGGTTGCCAAAAAGACCAAGGGCAAGGAGAAGACTCCTGGTCCCAGCACGACGGCGACGAAGAGTTCGTCGGCGGCATCACACAAGGCACTTCCGACGCCAAAGACGTATGCTGATCTCCCCCCGAACGAACGACGGCAGCGTATTTTGGAACGAGTCGCCCAGCTGACTGTGGGGTTAGAAGGTCAATTGAATTCTAGAAGGGCGAAGAGAACCCCGTACCCACTTCCCGGCTCAATGGACGTCAAGAAGATGCCTTTGAGTGCGTCGTATATTCCACCAGAGGACCCCCCTTTGCATACCGCACGAATGTGGGAATGGGTCGAAACAGCTGGATTCTTCCAAGCATCGTTATCTTCCGAGAGTCAGTCTCTCAGGGATGCACGACTAGGCCTACAATCTCCCGAAATTGATGCTAGACGGGTCCTGCTACCGACATCAGCACGGATCCGAGGTCGGACCACAAAAGACGACGACGAAAGTCCACGAATTTCAAGCCTTGGTCTCTTTGATAGGTTACAGTCACTTCTCGTCGCTGAAGGTGACGGCGAGAATGACATTGTCGATATGGACCGGGACGCCATGGAAGACGATAGCGATCTCGACAGCGATACTGACGATGATGAATCACTGGGATTCTTGGATGAGAGTGATGATGATGATGATGATGATGGCCTCGACCGAAGACATCTAAAAAAGTCGACGATGGACTTGTCTGAGTTATCGTTGGAAGAGAGGACATTCCTTCATCTTTGCAGAGTCGGTTTGATCAAGAAACCATTGTTCCGTCACGTGGAACTTGTACTTGAAGAAGAGGATGATGATGAAGAAGACGAGGATGATGTGGTTGATGTCATAGGCAAGATGAATGCTGATTTGAGCACCCTAACCACACGGAACAATTCCAGGATTAACTATCTTGAAACGGTCATGGATCCGATGAACCTCGCCTACCGAAAGCAAGTGGAGGAAGAACATGCCAACTTCATCTCTCGTTGCCAAAGTCTATTGAAACGTAGCAAGGAAAAGACGAAGAAATCCAACAAACAAAAGAGTGCTGTAGCTGCCAACAAGGACGATTTGGACCTACCATGGTAGTATTCGCAAATTGGGGGAGTGGGGATTCAAGGGGAAAAGACATGGAATAGCCGGATTTCCT
>Ga0194115_10003570_pt1 | contig 17388 bp, 13 predicted proteins | sample TA2MahsurfametaG_3_FD_148656 | JGI IMG/M metagenome (GOLD analysis project Ga0194115, IMG submission 148656) | Freshwater microbial communities from Lake Tanganyika, Tanzania - TA2015002 Mahale S4 surface | ecosystem: Environmental > Aquatic > Freshwater > Lake | place: Tanzania: Lake... | reverse complement strand
TCCTGTTCATATCGGTATCAAGATCTCAATGGTTACACCACATGCCCTGAGATCGCACCACCTATTGCCCGCCAGGTAGACCGTGACAGCGGCACCTTTGGCGTCCAGAGCTTTGACTACGGTCCTGTTGAGATCGCAGCTGAAGTTGGCTGGAATGACTACAAACGAGTGGCTGATGGAATCGTGTCTCTCTTAGACCGTACAGGCCTCTTACATGGTTATTCGTTTAATTCGTGGTCTGATGTGATCACCTACGACGAAGCCTTTATCGAAGACTGGCTGCAATCCCCGCAGACCTCTCTTTATTACTCGCTTCAGGTAATGGGTGACACTCAAGATAAGTCCAATGTCTACGCGGCATTAGATGAGGAGGAGGTCAACGATTATCTGGATGCAATCTTAAATGACCCTACTCCTGATTGTAATTGCGGCGAATGAACCCCTATCAAAAACTACTTAATCGTAAACGTACCTGGACGCCGGTACAAACTACTGCTGGACAACTAAATGAAGGTGCTGAAGAAACGATCTACCGGGCACTCGCTATCCGACACATGGAGTTACCTGTGGGTGAGTTTATCGAAGATTCCCTTACCCGTGACGTTCCAGTTCTGGCGAGGGAACTACTTCAGTCCAACATCAAAGACGAAGAGAACCACGACTTGGCTCTTGGTTATGTCGCCAATGCTATTGGTACTGATCCGAAAGCTGAGGCCGAAGCATATAAGCTTAGAGAGGCGTGGATTACGCATCCAGATCACACGATCCTTAAAGCACTTGTTGCCGAGCGTGCAATTTTCTTCGTTCTACTCCCATTCTTTCGGTTTAATGGTGACGCTGGTCTCCGCACCGTATCAGCAGACATAAGTCGTGATGAGCAAGTACATGTGGCAACGAATAGCTTGGTGGCTACTGAGCTTAATCTCAATTGGAGTCCTTCTCTGGATAAACTCAGGAAGGCAACCATCAACTGGGTACTTGAGCCTCTAGGTAGAAATACTGAGTCAAAATATCTGGACAAAAAATTTTGGCTGGATGCTAGTGATCGCCTGATGTATGAGGGCAAAGCACCAGAGCTTTCCGACACTAAACGTGGAAGGATGCCGGCCTTTTTCGAACATGCAAACACCAATCTACCTCAATACGCTTGAGACACATGGTCTCCAGCTCAGTTCTCTCATCGCTGAACTAGATGAGAACTTTCCACCCTGTAATCCCCACCCGGATGACTCACACTCACTAATAATGTACCGCTCGGGCCAACGTTCTGTTGTCGAGTGGATCCAACACCGACTCACTGAAGAGAACAATGGCTAGAAACAACAACCGCAACAACGGTAGAAATACCAACGCTGGACGCAACCCTATGGGAGGCGGAAGGCCTAACAACCAGACGCAACGCCAAGGCAACCAGAGCAGCAATGCAACGGGTGGTTCTACGGTTAGAGCACCCCAAACAGGTGGCAAGTTTGGCCTAGGCTTTGCTGGTGATTATCCCAACACTGCTGGTGGTCCCTATGACTTTGGGAGAAATCCATGGGCAGATGTGAATGCCACTTATGTTGATGGAGCCGGTCAAACACGGGGCATGTCAGGCGCTGCTGGTGTCCGTGATGGTATCTTCACCAACAAAGAGAACAATAACTACAAGTGGTTAGGTTCACCTAATGGAGTCAGGGTGACGCTGGATCGTTACAGCAGCCCAGAGCAGGCACTAAATACTAGGATTGGTGATCGTCAACATGATATGGCTGGCGGTGATTGGGGCTCATACCTCAGCTTGATCAACCAGCAAAATGGACAGGTTGGCCTTGGCGCCATTCAAAAGGCTCAATCTCGTGGCGCTACTCAGGATCAACTTGACCGCTTCTTTACTCATTCGGGTATCAGTCTTGGCCAGGCTGCTAAGGATGCTGGATTCGGTACTGATCCTTACAACCGACCCGGCTCTTACGGTTATAATGGAATCACATCTTCTTATGAAGACTCATTAGCTGCTGGAGGTGCAACAAACTCAGGTGCACCAAACTCAGGTCAGCAAGCAGGGCGAGGTATTACTAGGGGCAACAACTTGCGACAGAACCTTAATGCTGCTGCTGGTGTGAACAATGTCCTTTCAGATAAGGAGCTGCTGAGTATCAGCAAAAAGAATGATCGAGATCCCGAAAAGGTTCTTGAAAGAGCTGTTGGTCGTGGAATGCTGATTGGTCAAGGTGTTGTCAATAAATACCAGAAAGGTAAGTACACCGATCCCCGCTTGATCGGCTACGAGCCAGACAGTGCTATCCTCCAGCAATTGCTTAATGCAGGCCGCCAAGATAAAGGATCTGCACTCTTTATTGGTTCAAAAGGAAGCACTGCCACAACGCTTCCACGTAGAATCATGTCTGGTGTTGGTGGGTATAAGGCGCCTGGCGCTGGTGGTGGCACAACTACCGCGACACCTACTGCGGGAGTTAGGTCGACACCTGCAACTAACGGGCCAATGACCCCGACAGAAATGCAGGCGGCAAGCACGGTTACTCCAGCGGTTACTCCAGATTCAATGGTTAGTGGTGCTGGTTCTGTAGTGCCATCTACTGCGACTGGCTTCCGCTCACCAAAACGCAGTCGTCAGAAAGCTGGACGTAATGCCAGTGGATATGGATCGAAGACTATTCGCAATGCTCCCGGCTACGCATCTGGCGTTGGCTTAAACTGATAATCAAATGACTGCTAAAACAAGATACGATTATCTAACTAAGTATCGTACCCAGTTTCTCGATACAGCAATTCAGTGCTCCAACCTTACGCTGCCCAATCTCATCCGACAGGAAGATGATAACAGTCGTACCACCCATCTAAGGTTGATCACGCCATGGCAGTCAGTGGGCGCCAAGGGGGTCGTGACGCTTGCATCTAAATTGATGCTTGCATTGCTCCCCCCTCAGACCAGCTTCTTTAAGCTGCAGCTCAATGACTCCAAGGTAGGCGTTGATCTTCCTCCTGAAGCACGGTCTGATCTAGATCTTTCCTTTGCAAAGATGGAGAGATCAGTGATGGAGATCATTGCAGCTTCTAGTGATCGCGTTACCGTACACCAAGCACTCAAGCATTTGGTTGTTGCTGGTAACGCTCTTATCTACATGGGTCCTAAGGGACTTAAGCTGTATCCTTTGAATCGCTATGTCGTAGATCGAGATGGTAACGGTGAAGTCTTAGAGATCGTCACTCGCGAACGTATCAGCCGTAAGTTGCTGCAACCGCTGATCGATACAATCACTCCCGTCAACTCTCCCGGAGAAGACGGTGCTGATAATGAAGAAGACATTGATGTGTACACACACATCCGTCGTGATAACAACCGCTTCATCTGGCATCAGGAAGTCTTTGATAAAATCATTCCTGGTTCTCAAGGTAAGGCACCGCTTGAGGCTAATCCTTGGCTAGTCCTTAGGTTTAATGTTGTCGATGGTGAACCGTTTGGACGAGGTAGAGTAGAAGAGTTCCTTGGGGATCTCCGCTCACTTGAGGCACTTATGCAAGCACTCGTAGAGGGCTCTGCAGTCGCCGCTAAGGTGGTCTTTACTGTCTCCCCCTCTAGTACTACCAAACCACAGACACTCGCCGCTGCAGGCAACGGAGCCATCGTTCAGGGACGACCTGATGATATCTCTGTTGTACAAGTTGGTAAAACTGCTGACTTCCGTACAGCAATGGAGATGGCGCAAGTACTTGAACGTCGCCTTAGTGAAGCATTCCTGATCCTTAATGTGAGGAACAGTGAGCGCACTACTGCTGAAGAAGTACGCATGACACAAATGGAACTGGAGCAGCAACTAGGTGGACTGTTCTCTCTGTTGACTGTTGAGTTCCTTGTACCATACCTAAACCGTAAGCTCTCAGTTCTCCAGAAGAACCAAGAGATCCCACGTATTCCAAAGGACCTTGTACGCCCCACTATTGTGGCAGGTATCAATGCATTAGGACGTGGACAAGACCGTGAATCCCTCGGTCAATTCTTCACCATCATTGCTCAGACCTTAGGTCCTGAGGCTATTGGTAGCTTCCTTAATGTAGACGAAGCTATCAAGCGACTTGCAGCAGCACAAGGTATCGATGTACTGAACCTTGTCAAGTCAATGCAGGAAGTGCAGCAAGAGAAGGAACAGAACTTCCAACAGCAGCAACAACTGGAGCTGACTAAGCAAACCTCTGCACTAGCAAGTACACCAATGATGGATCCATCTAAGAACCCTGAAGTACTTAATCAACTAAATGGACAATCAATCACCAACCCACCCCCGGAAGTCCAGGAAGCCGCAACCCCCTTCCAATGAGGTAGAGACTCCTAAGGAGCAACCACCTGCCGTTATGAAACCCAGCAAGATTGGGGAACCAACTATCGGTCGTTCACCCGATTACGTCAAGACAGTAGGTCTTGGTAATCTCACCGTAATTACAGCTAATGGCAAACGAACTAACCCTGAACCCGCTTGATGAGCAAGACGGTCAACTTTCTGCAGACGAACAAGAGTCTCTAGAGATTGGTGAGCGTCTAGCACAAGAAGAAGAACAGCTTCTAGCTGGTAAGTACAAGAGTACTGAAGACCTAGAGAGGGGTTATCTGGAACTCCAGAAACGCCTCAGCTCTAAGCAGCAAGACGAAGCACCTGAGCAGGTAGAGCGGCAAGAACCTGAAGATCAGTCAGAGGAGGGCTCCCTTTATGATGTAATCATGGAGTCATTCCGTCAAGGTCAGTGGGATCAGGAGACAGTTAATCAAGTCTCTAACATGGACCCCATTGATGTGGCTAACATGTTCCTAGAGAACCAACAGCAAGGTCCTGTTGCATCTGCTGAAGACATTCAACAGATCCAGACTTCTGTTGGTGGCGATGAGAACTACGCCTCCATGATGCAATGGGCCAGCCAGAACCTCTCTGAGCAAGAGATCGCTATGTACGACACAGTGATGGATCGTGGTGATCCCCTGGCTATGTTCTTCGCTGCACAGGCTTTGTATGGTCGCTTCCAAGACTCAGTAGGTGTTGATGGTCAGTTACTTACTGGCTCTGCTCCTCGTAACACTGTTGATGCTTTCCGTTCACAAGCTGAAGTTGTTCGTGCTATGAACGACCCTCGCTATGACAATGATCCTGCATATCGACAAGACGTTGCAGACAAGCTTGAGCGTTCCAATCTTCAATTCTAATGACTGATAACATCTGGGCTAAAGAGCCACCCATCTATATGGATCCTAACTATCTCGAATCTCATAACGAACGTGCTGAGCGACTGAATGGTCGCCTTGCAATGCTTGGCGTAATTGCTGCTATTGGAGCTTACGCTGTGACTGGTCAACTCATTCCTGGTATTTTCTAATGAAAGGTAAAGGCGGTAAGGGCAGCGGCGGTAAGAAAGGCTGCTGACATATTGGTAGATCCGTCAATACTGCGAGTGTATTGGCGGATTAGCAGGAGTAATCAATATGAAGTTCTTTGCTTTATTATTATGATTCCTATTCTAACTACTCTGTCGGTGATTAGCTCTTGGTACGGTCCTGGTTTTCACGGGAACTTTACTGCGAGTGGATCGCGATACAATCAAAACGGCCTTACTGCTGCGCACAAGACACTCCCCTTTGGTACACAACTACGTGTGTGCTTTAAGCGGTGTGCCGTGGTGACGGTCAACGATCGTGGACCTTACGTTTATGGTAGGGACATTGATCTCAGTAAAGGTGCGGCTGATGCTATCGGTCTCACTGCCTCTGGAGTTGGACGGGTAAAAGTAACACGTCTTAACTAACTTCCTATGACTGCTATTGCAGCCTCCCGCTCTCAAGACAATACTTGGGAGCGTTTCTGTAGCTGGATTACCAGCACAGACAACCGTCTTTATGTTGGGTGGTTTGGAACACTGATGATTCCGTGTCTCCTTGCAGCCACCATTTGTTTTATCATTGCATTCATCGCGGCTCCCCCTGTCGATATTGATGGCATTCGAGAGCCCGTCGCTGGGAGTCTTCTCTATGGAAACAACATCATATCGGGAGCCGTCGTTCCGAGCAGCAATGCCATCGGACTACACCTCTACCCAATTTGGGAAGCTAATTCACTTGATGAATGGCTCTACAACGGGGGACCATTTCAGCTTACCGTGTTCCACTTCCTCATTGGCATCTATGCTTACATGGGACGAGAGTGGGAACTTAGCTATCGACTAGGGATGAGGCCCTGGATTTGTGTCGCATACTCTGCTCCGGTGGCGGCTGCTACCGCTGTATTCCTTATCTATCCCTTTGGACAAGGAAGCTTCTCTGATGCTATGCCTTTGGGTATCTCGGGAACATTCAACTACATGCTGGTGTTCCAGGCTGAACATAACATCCTTATGCACCCCTTCCATATGCTTGGAGTCGCGGGTGTATTTGGTGGGTCTTTGTTTAGCGCGATGCACGGCAGCTTGGTTACGTCTAGTCTTGTTCGTGAAACAACTGAACAAGAATCTCAGAACTATGGGTACAAGTTCGGCCAAGAAGAGGAGACGTATAACATCGTTGCCGCTCATGGCTATTTTGGACGTTTGATCTTCCAATATGCTTCATTCAATAATAGCCGTAGCCTTCATTTCTTCCTTGCTGCTTGGCCTGTTGTTGGCATTTGGTTTGCTGCTTTGGGCGTTTCGACCATGGCTTTCAATCTTAATGGTTTCAACTTTAATCAAAGCCTTATCACTAATCAAGGCCAAGTGATTAACACCTGGGCAGACATTCTCAATCGAGCTGGTCTTGGGTTTGAAGTGATGCACGAGCGGAATGCCCATAACTTCCCACTTGATTTAGCTACAGCTGAGTTTACTCCTGTGGCACTTACCGCACCTACTATTGGTTAATCATGGCTAAGCCTGGACTCTATGCAAATATCCATGCCAAGCGTGAACGTATCGCTAAAGGTAGTGGAGAGAAGATGAGGAAGCCTGGAGCTAAAGGAGCTCCTACAGCTGCTCAATTTAAGAAGTCGGCTAAGACTGCTAAGAAATAGTTCCCGCAGTGCGTGCTAACGCACACTAATCGGGCTGAAATCCACAGCAATGTGGTTGGAGTAGGACACCTCAGAGTCGGATCCTACTCTTATTGGCTATTGGCCTCTACGGAGACACCCTATAGCCGTGACGGTCTGGAGAGACAGACACCCCAAACAACAATTGAACACATGTCTATTCATGTGATTCTCTAAGCGCTTAGAGAGACAGTAATACACTCTCTCTTTACTTTCGTGGCTAACACTACTCAAACTCTGGTAGGCGCCCTTAATAAGGTCAACACTGGCGCCTACGATTCTAAGTATGCAACTTACCTGAAACTGTTTTCGGGTGAAATGTTCAAGGCCTATGAGGCTGCGACCATCGCTAAAGGAACTGTGCAGAGCCGTACTCTCAAGAACGGCAAAGCTATGCAGTTCATTTTCACTGGCCGTATGACGGCTGGTTACCACACCCCTGGTACTCCTATCCTGGGTAGTGGTGATCCCCCGGTGGCAGAGAAGACCATCATCTGCGACGACCTGCTGATTTCTTCGGCATTCGTCTATGACCTTGATGAAACTCTTGCTCACTACTCGCTGCGTGGCGAGATCGCTAAGAAGATTGGTTATGCTCTTGCTGAGAGCTATGACAAGAAGATCTTCCGTCAGATCGCTAAAGCTGCTCGTGAAGCTCATCCCATCACTGCTGCTCCTGGTCCTGAGCCCGGCGGTAGCATCATCCAACTGGGTGTACAAAAAGAGTACGATGCACAGGCACTCGTTGATGCCTTCTTTGAAGCTGCTTCGATCATGGATGAGAAGAACCTGCCCAAGCAGGGTCGTTGTGCTGTGCTGGCTCCCCGTCAGTACTACGCTCTGGTGAGCCAGGTTGACAGCAACATCCTGAACCGTGACTTCGGTAACAACCAGGGTAACCTGAACTCTGGTGAAGGTCTGTATGAGATCGCTGGTATCTCCATCAAGCGTTCCAACAACCTGCCTTTCCTGGCTGGCAACATTGCCGCCGTGGCTGGTGAGAACAACAACTATGCTGGTGACTTCAGCACCCACTGTGGCCTGATCTACCAGAAAGATGCTGCTGGTGTTGTGGAAGCTATTGCTCCCTCCGTCCAGACCACCTCTGGTGATGTGTCGGTGATGTACCAAGGTGACCTGATCGTGGGTCGTCTTGCCATGGGCTGTGGCACCCTGAACCCCGCTGCTGCTATTGAGCTGCAATCTGCTCGTTCTTGATAACGGAGGTATTTTCAAATGGCCGCTTCTGTAGCTAAAGGCGATAACGGCGTCTGCACCACTGATGCTGTGCGCATTTCTGTCGCCAAGACCCGCAAGGGTTATGGCAGTGCTGTAGCTGACTCTGCTGTGGCATCTACCACCAAGGGTCTGCGTACTGCATATCCTGGCGTTGAGTGCAATATCTCTAACGTCTGATTGATCTGGGGAGGGCTTCGGCTCTCCCTTTTCTATTCATATGCATATAACATTATAAACATATGCCTACTCCTACTTATTCGACCACACAACTCGCTGCTATCAATGAAATTCTGGGGTCGGTAGGACAGGCTCCAGTTACTGTTCTCGACCAAACGAACCCTGAAGTTGCTTTTGCTTACACCACCCTAATGGACATTAGCAGAGAGGTTCAAGCTGAGGGTTGGACATATAACCGAGAATTTGAATACCCCATTGTTGCTGATAACAGTGGCTTTATCAATGTACCTGATAATGTGTTATCTATGGATCTCAGCAGCAGCTTTGAGAACCAGACTTATGACACAGTTGTAAGAGAGAAGAAGCTCTACGACAAACTAAACCACACATTCACATGGACTCCTGGTAAGGAGTACAAGGTCGATGTTGTCTGGTACTTCGGTTTTGATGACCTACCGCAACCATTCAGGGATTACATCACAGCTCGTGCGGCATCTAGAGCAGCAGTGCGTCTTGTTGGTGATGTCAACCTCGCCCAAACACTTGCAGCATTTGAGGGATGGCGTCGTGCTATCTGCCTTGAATACGAATGCAATGAAGGTGACTACACCATGTTTGGCTTCAAGAAAGGTAACGACTTCTATAACAGCTACCAACCATTCCGAGCATTGGCACGATGACAGCTGTAACACAAAAGATCTCTAACTTCCTGGGAGGAGTATCGCAGCAATCAGATGAGAAGCTGTTTCCAGGTCAAGTTAAAGAAGCAATCAACGTATATCCTGATCCAACACTAGGCCTCATTAAACGGACTGGTGGTCAGTTCCTTAGTAAACTTGGTGGCATTGCTACTCCACAGTCAATTGACAACGACTGTTGGTTCACTGTATTCAGAGATAACGATACCAAGTACATCGTATCCATCGCTAAGGCTACTGGTATTGTACGTGTCTGGAATATCGCTACAGGTGCTGAGCAGACAGTAGCTGATACTGCTGGTACTAGGACCTACCTGACAGCCAGTGACTCCAGGAGCCTTAAGCACCTTACTATCAATGACTTTACTTATCTCTGCAACAGTGAGACGACGGTAACAGCTCAGGCTAAGCCGTCATTCACTGCAAAGCTATATGCAATCATTGTTGTCCATACAGCTGAGTACGACACTAAATACAAGGTGACTGTTGGAGGTAGTTCTTTCACCTATACTAGCCGTTCTAACTATGTGACTGGTACTCCTCCCCCGCAGGTTCTACCACTTGAGTTGTCTGAGATTGTTAACGGCATCTCTGCTGCTATCTCCTCAGGTTTTGCAACCAAGACTGTTATCGATAACACGATCTATCTGACCTTCAACTCAGCTACTGATGTGAAGACTGAAGCTGGTCCTGATGGCAAGTACCTTAGGACTATTCAGGATACTGTAGATACATTCAACAGATTACCTGAGCAGTCCAAGCATGGAGTGGTTGTCAAGATTGCAAACACATCAGCTGATAAAGATGACTTCTATCTTAAGTATGTGGCGCAAGATGGTAACAGTGGTAAGGGTTACTGGGAAGAGACAGTCGCACCTGATGTAAGTCCAGGCCTTAATCCTGCAACGATGCCTGTGGTCCTTCTAAGGCTCGGCAACGGTACATTCCAGGTCACACCACTGAATGGATCAGTTACTGTTAACAACCTCCCTCTAGCCTGGGAGCCTAGGCTTGTAGGTGATGATGACTCTAATGAGCATCCTAGCTTTGTCGATAATCAGATTCAGGATATCTTCCTGTTCAACAATCGCCTTGGCTTCCTGACACAGGACAATGTGTCTATGTCAGTTGCTGGTGACTACTTTAACTTCTACCACAAGACTGCTACTACACAGGTCATCAGTGATCCTATTGACATTAGCTGTGCAAGCATCAAACCAGCTGTACTGAACTTTGTTACCCCAATCGCACAGGGTCTATTGCTGTTCAGTGACAGTCAGCAGTTTCTGATGGAAGCTGAGAATGGAGCATGGACCCCTGCTACTTGTACAATCAGAACGATCTCTAACTACGAATGTGATCGCTATCTGAAGCCAGCTGACCTTGGTGCAACGGTGATGTTTACCAGCCGTAACCAAAGCTGGGCACGTACCTTTGAGATCTTCACTCGTGGTCAGAGAGAGGCACCTACTGTATCTGAGTCCAGCAAGATTGTATCTGAGTGGATTCCTAATACGATTACCAGTACTGTTGGTAGTTCCCAGAATGGCTTGTGGGTAGGTTCCAGTAAAACCTTACCGTTCATCTATATGTTTAGGTACCACGAAGAAGGCGATGAACGTAAGATGGCAGCATGGGTCAAGTGGAAGCTTCCAGGTAATGTCATCAATCTATCAATTCAGCAGGATGTGTTGTATGCGCTTATATCCGGCCCTTCTGGCTATGCAGTGGTAGGACACAAGCTGGTACTATCACCTACCTCTGGTGGTCTTACTAACTACTTCGGTACCCCAGTTGATCCATATCTAGATGCATGGGCTGAGATCACTACTACCCCTACGTTTGCTAACGGTGTTACCAAGGTCTACATCCCAACTCATTACGACACAACTCAAACCCTTGCCTACGTTGTAGGTCTTCTTAAGGTTAACCCTAGCAATCTTAAGTACAGTGGTCTGTTCAGCAGCATCACTGTAAAGATTGACGGTGGTGGTAATTATTTTGAGATCCCAGGTAACGTTACAGGTAACTACATCTATATTGGCTATCAGTATGAAATGTCTGTAACCCTCCCTAGATATAACTATGCCGCAGGTGATCAGGGTTATGACTTTACTGGCTACACAACAACTGCTCGAATGAAGTTCTATACGGGCCTTGGCGGATCAGTCAGCTTTAACATTAAAGACAATACTCGATCTGAGTGGACTGACCTTTCTGGTGTTCAGATTGCCGATACCTATCCTGCTGATACGTCTCCGTATCGTGATGCATATGTCTATAAAGTTCCTGTCTACCAGAAGCCTGATAACTATGTTATGAAAGTTCTATCTAATAATCCTTTCCCTGTAAGTCTTGTGGCATTGCAATGGGAAGGTCAATACTCACCTGGTTTCTATAGGAGGGCGTAAGGATGGCTTTTCCGTTTGCCGCTATTGGATTGGGCCTCTCTGCAATTAGTACAGGTGCTAGTATCTTTGGGGCATCTCAAGCTGATTCTGCAGCCAAGAAAGCCGCAGAGGCCCAATATAAATACAGCACTAAAGCTTGGAAAATGGGGAAGCGTCGGCTCAATGCTGACTACCGCCATTCCAAGAAGGGAGTAGACATTTCGCGTCAGAACGAAGAGACGTTGGGTGCATGGAAAGACTCAACAAATCTTCAGGACTGGCAGTATCAACTAAAGATTCAAGACTTCGAGTATGCAACACAGATGCGGCAATATGCCAAGTCTGAGCAACTCTATGGCCAACAGCTCTCTTACAATAATCTTGCGTCGCAAGCTGCTAGAGAAGCTGAGATGCGTCGTCTTGAAGACTCTACAAACGAGATTGCCTTTCAGAATCAAGACATTGTGATTAAGGCAATGGAAGCTGAAGGTGCTGCTGCTGTTAAAGGTCAACAGGGACGTAGTGCAGGTAAGGCGGATCAAGCTGTCCTTGCTTCACTAGGACGTAACCAAGCAATCCTCGCTGAGTCACTTCTCAGTGCAAGAGGAGAGACACAAGCTGCACTTAAGAAGATTGCAGCAGACAAGTTTGGTGCGGACATTGCCGCAGAAGCTGCACGGATGCTCATGCCTGAGCGTCTACCACGGCCTCCTAAGCCCCTTACAACGCCTCGTGCTGTCTTCCAAGACCCACGTAAGCCTCGCAGGTTTGACTACGGTCCTAAGCCCATTATGGGTGCTGTGCCGTCGTCTATGCCTGGTGCTGTGATGGAGGGCCTTAGCTCTCTTGCAGGGGGTATTGCAGGGTTCGCTAATGCAAGTAAGAGTCCAAATATGCAAATACCAAGTTACAAAGGACTGACTGGACTTAGCTCCGCTTCCAACCCATTAGCGGGTAGTATTTCCCTTTCTAGATAAAATTGGTAATCATAACCTACACATAAATGGATCAAGTAAACTACAGAGGGTACGCCCGTAGTGTTGGTTTCGATCCTATTAAAGCTCCCTACGCTGCACTCCAACGAATGGAGGAGCGCGACTCACGTATCCTACGGGGTATGGAGGATAACAGGCGAGCTATTAAACAGGTTCGTGACGAATACGGTGCTGGACTTGAGCGTAAGTTCAGCCAAGAAGAACGCAACAGAGATGAGAACTACAGACATATCCAGAAGCATAGGGAGCACCGTGCTGCTGCTGTAGAGGCTAACGCTAAAACACTCATCGAGAACCAGCTGCAACAAGGTAAGTCTATCCAGAACACAATGGGTAGTCTTGCCAAGTTCAGCAATACAATCTCCTCTGCCTTGATGGATTTCCAGAAGGCAAAGAACGAAGGTGATATGCAAGCTGGTTACATGGAGGTCGCATCAGGTGGCTTTACCCCTGATCGCCAAACTGCTGTTGCTCAAGGTGAGACAGTCCTACAAGTAGCTGGTGAAGCCCAGGACCGCGTAGCAGAGAATTACCAATCCGTTGGTGCTCCTGCTGATGTGGTGATGGGTCTGATGACCGGCAATAAGTGGAGAGACTATGGTCGTCTCAAGGCTTATTGGGATATGAATGTAGGGGAGTTTGCTGGCTATGCCCAAACCAAACTCTCTGATATGGGAGCTATTACTGCTGCTGACCGTCAAGCTGCAATGTCTGGCATCTTTGAAGGGTTCCTGAGGGATAAGGGTCTGTTCGGTCTTAAGGCTGACTTCCTTGCTGAAGGACTTATCAAGATGCGTGGGCAGTACAACGCACTGGTAGACGATGCACGTAAGACTGACATTATTACTAAGTCAGAGACAATGCGTGATGAAGCTATGGAGAACCTCTTCCGTTCTAAGTCGGGAGATGCATTTTCTGAAGCACTTCGTCTTACTGCTCGCACCTACGGTGAAGATGGCCGCACACCTATTGGCCTAGGTAAAGCACGCCAGATGCTCTATAAAGAGCTTGCTGACACTACCCGTTACAGCGAACAGGATGTAGCCAATATCCTCGGTAATGCAATGACTGATAACGGTCAGAGCATGAAGGATAGGTTTGGACGTGACTATGATGATCTGATTACAAATCGTCGTAGGGATTCTGAGGCTGAGTTCCAACTCAACCAAGCAGAAGAGCGTCAACAACAGAAAACAGCTGAGAAGTCCCTACTCAAATGGGTAGAGGAGAACTGGGATGGTTCTGCTAAAACTCTTCAGGACATCATCAAAGAAGCTGATACCAAAGGTATCCCTACTGATCGACTGAAGGCACACCTGGCTCGTAGTAACGAGTCTAAGAATGCTGACTTCTGGAAGGAGCAGTTTGATCAAGCTTATGATCAAGGTACACTTACTCTTGAAGATGTAGACCAACCTGGTGTTCCCTGGGAAGTCCGTAAAGAGTATCGTGAACGTGCTCAAGAACAGGAGAGGCTTCGGGGTGATTCTGGTATCAAACAAGAGGTTGTAAAGGCTGAGTTTCAAGACCTGATCAAGTCCAAGCTTGTTGGTGAGAGTACTGATCGTGCTGCTCACTACAGTGCTAGGTTTGCTACTGACTATGCTCTTCGTATTTACAACAGCAAGTTCAAGCAGTACTCCCAGACCATGGAGCCCAGCAAAGCCGCTGCTCAGGCTCGTAATGATGTACTGACCGCCATTGAGAAGGGTACTGGAGCCTTTGCGGTTATCGGTTCTGCTAAAGCTAATGGTCCTCAGGCCTTCTATGCAGCCTTTACTCCTGGTACACATGCTGGCGCACCTGCTGGAATAGACGTAATTGATGTATCACCGTTAAAGGCTAGAGTCGTAGCTAATCCATCTATCATCTCTAAGCAAGTACTTGTCAGTCCTGGTCTGCTCAGGGATATTGACAACAGGATTAACAACGGTAAGCCCTTTTCTATACCTCAAGCATTGAGTGAGGTAAGTAAGTCAATCGGCTTAACCCCAACTGATGTTCTTAATGCACAGCTTCAGGCTGCTGGTCTTACTGCACGTGTACGTCCTGGATTCCGTGAACAACTGAACCAGATCCAAGATCCAAAGCTTCGTGCAATCCTAGATCAACCCCTTACTCAAGAACGTCTGAACACTGTCATCATTGGTAGTGGTAGTGCCCCTGCAACTGTACGTACAGGTTCACAGGGATATGCAGATGTTGTTGCGCTAGGTACTGCTGCTGGCTTTAAGTTTCCACATGCCATGGCTGCTATGTGGGCATTGGAGTCTGGATACGGTAAGTATCACTCTAACCCTAATAACGTCTTCAACATCAAAGATCGTAAGACTGGTCAGTTCAAGAGTTATGCGTCTCCTTTGGAGTCTGCCAAGGACTTTATGTACCTGATGACAGATCCAAAGTATGCACCGGCTCTGAACGCTGCAAGGACACCACGTCAGTTCATTGAAGGCATTGCTATGACCTACTCAGGTCAAGAGCGTGACTATGCCTCAAAGATTCTACGTGTGATGCGTGATAACAATATCAACCCTGATCAACCGTTAAATAACAACCCTAACCCTGCACGTAATAACGGCTATATGCGTCCCACCCTTGCCTACATCACTGGTGACATTGGCCCAACATCTACTGGTGAGCATCTAGATGTCAAAGATGTGACCGGCAAACGCTTTGCTGAGAATGCATTAGATTCCTTTGTTGAGATCCAAGACCCCGAGTTCGGGAGAATCAGTCTCGGTGCTCTAAAGAGAAAACTTCCAGGAAGAGGTGACAACTACGATCAACATGTTGCTCGCGGCTCTCACGGTATCGACTATCCAACAGCTAAAGGTACAAAACTGTTCATTAAGAACGGTGCCAGAATCATTAGCAAAGCTAAGACAGCTCATGGAGATAAGGTCGTGATTCAACTTCCTGATGGACGACGTTTCAGTTTCCTACATGGTAATGCCGTATGACACAATCCCCATTTATTGATTATGAAGAGGTCAGGCGGCAGGAAGAAGAGGATAAAGCTACTGAAGCAGCATTAGAATCAGCTGCACCTCGTTACACTGAAAAAACCGCACCTCAAACTTTATACAAAGAAGCTACCCCTCAAGAGAACCAAGCAGCTGGTAATGTCCAACCTGTCAAGGGTGCTACTAATCAAGCACTCGCTCAGGTAGGTCTCGGAGGTAACCCTAACCCACAACCTGAACAGAAGCCTCTTAACCCTGGCTCTGGCTTTATCTACGGTAGTGGTGACCCTAATGCCAACCTAGCCGAAGACCTTGGCGACTACGCCACTCGTGTCTTTGAAGGTCTAGGTTCTGCTGGTATGGGGATGATTGACTTCGGGCTTGATGCCGTTGGTCGTATCCCTGGTGCAGAGCGCATCGATGACGGGTGGGATCAGATGACTAAGTTCCAGAACCCACTCTTTCAAAAGCTACGTAATATCGCCTCAGTAGTGCTTCCCAGTATTGTTGCTGGTGGTGTTACAGGTAAAGTTAGCAATGTTGTCAAAGGTGGTGCCTTAGCCCGTGGAGCTACTGCTCTTGGTGTTGGTACTGCTCTTGAGTCTGGAATACTTGCACTGAGTGATCAAGGTACTGACGACAACCTTGCCACCATGGTTAAGGAAGCTGCACCGTGGCTACCTGTACCTGAGGCTCTTGTGATCAACGATGGTGACTCTCCTGAGGTCCGTCGTTACAAGAACATTTATGAGAACGCTGGTCTTGGTATTGTCGGTTCGTTGGTTGGCTATGCCTATCAAGCAGGTAAGCCTGTGATGGGATGGTTCAAGGCTAAGAGTAAGGAAGCTCAGGAGTACCTGGCTTCTGAAGTTCTTGTTAATGCTGATGCGGATACCTCTATTCGACTGTCTGAACTTTCTTCACAGTCATCAGAACTGAAAAATGCTGCTACTGAATCTGCTCAACTACTCGATCAAGCTGCTCAATCAGGAGCTGATCCTGTACTGATTCAACAAATGGCTGATCAGGTGATGGGCAGTACAAAGGCCGCTAAGGCCCTTGATGATGAGGCTGCAGCTATCACTGAGGAATACGTATCCACTGGGGCTTCTAGGGTCACACAGAACCCTGTGGAGAGCTTCCTGGAACGTGATCAAATCAGCCGAGATATCCAAGTGGATGAGATCGGTAAAGATCGTCTCTATGCTGACCCTGACGGTGTGAACGGAGTTGATCCTTATATCACTCCTGTGATGTTCCCCGAGGGATCCACTGCAACTATGAGCCAATCTCCTGGTGCTAATGCTAGGAACATGGCTGATGTTGCTGCAATCAAGAACGGAGCTGTTGATGGTTCACCTGCACCGATGATGTCAGAACGTGCCTACCAGTCACTGTCACGCACTATTGACAACCCTGAAGGCTCTACGTTTGCACGTAACCTTGTGGTTGATCTTGCAGAAGAAGCCAGGTCTGCTGGTAACTTCGATGCCATTGTTGATGGCTTCCGGTATACCCGTCAACAGATGACGGATGCAGCATTTGAGATCTACAAAGATATCATCACTGCCCGTGGTATTGACGATGTTAAGGCATTGTTCCTGGATAACCGTGATGTAAAGAACATTCTTGATGGCCGCAAGATCAAGTACATCAACGACATTCAAGCTCAAGCGGTTGCCTATGCAATGCGTGACCTTACTGACAAGTACATCGGTCGTGTAGTAAACGAGACTTCTGCTCGTGCTATGGACACCACTGGTCGTGAGATCTCAGATATTGCTGAAGCCTATAAGACCTTCCCTGAGTCTGCTGACTTTGATCGGACTACTGAAGCGATTGCTGATCGCATTGGTTTCCTGATGGAGGAGTATGCCCTT
>Ga0194115_10003568_pt1 | contig 17391 bp, 11 predicted proteins | sample TA2MahsurfametaG_3_FD_148656 | JGI IMG/M metagenome (GOLD analysis project Ga0194115, IMG submission 148656) | Freshwater microbial communities from Lake Tanganyika, Tanzania - TA2015002 Mahale S4 surface | ecosystem: Environmental > Aquatic > Freshwater > Lake | place: Tanzania: Lake... | reverse complement strand
ATGCAGTATACCAAGATACAGTTACAGGAGGCCCGACAACGTGCTCGGGCCGAGTTTAACGTCCCCAGGAATTCCGTCTTCCATTGCAAGGCTAATGCTATGGGGGATGATCTTGTAATCGAAATTGATAGTGAATGCAGCCAAGGTGAAGAATAAAGAAAGGTTGTTGTTCAGTACTAGCAAGCGAAGTTGTGATAATAGTGTAGTGTGATCATAGTACGTGCAATAATCGGTATTGCGGATTGGTGAGAGGGCTCGGTATAGTCTAATATGTAGCGTGGAGGTCTCAGGCCCTGTAGCAAAAGTTAATTCAAGTTCTTCATCATATACTTTCTCCAAGGTTCAGATCGGAAAAGACTTTCTTCCATCTATTCAACAAGGGTTGCCAACAATCCATGAGCTCATATAGGTCTCTATTCGTAGCATCATGTTCCATTGGTCCGAAACAATCTTCTTCAAATCCACCGAATCGTGAAAAGACGGATGTCTTCTTCATCGGTTTTAATGTCGTCATGGCCGCCTGACAGACCTTTTGGACAGCCCAAGATTGATGATGTTTCAAATAGAGATCGTATGCTCGTCGTGCGGCATCGTAGGGTTCCTCATTCTCATCTAACATCAACTTGAACATACTATATTGATAATTGAGGACACGACCAAGCCATAAAAATCCCATTGCTGCACTGGGATCCTTAATCCCATTCGAATGCATCCCCATTTCCTTCTCATATCGGAGGAGCGCTGGCATCGTATCTCGTTGACAGGCTGGTACCTTACAGTACATGTTTCGGATTTTTCGAATATTCATTCCAATATCCTTCGCACCCTGTTTGAATCCAATTTTTTCCATTGTATCCTCTAAACGATCACAGGCATTTAGTAGACGACCGACGTGGATGTCATTGTCGTCTTGATTCATGGCTTGAATAGCAGCATGAAAATCTTGCGCAAGATCTGCCACATCGGTCCGTACAGACAAACTCTGGATGGTCGGATTCTTGCCATGACCACCGCGTCGGCTGTTACTGACGGGGAGCCGTCCGAATGACCCTAAATTCGGTACGGTGTCTGTTGATGTCGTAATGTCCTCCAAGAATTGCAATGGCGCATGATCGGGAACTTCTGCTGCTGCTGCTGCTACATTGCTGGGACTCGATCGAGACCTTGATTGCCATCGATTGCGGGTACAGACACGAAGGGAACCACCACGAAGTGAGTCTAACGAAGCTTCGGCATTTGGAGTTCGAAGCAACTGTACCAGGAGGACGATGAGGAAAGGGTGTAGATGTGTTCGAGTTTGTCCCTTCGAACAAGTATCACTCATACTTCTTTTGCGGCTCCTTGAGATCATCGTTGCGATGTGGAGATTGATGGGCTTTATCGGTGAAAAAGTAAAACGACAGATGGTGCGGACAGTTCAGTCTTGCTCCCGTGTCAGATGGCGGGAACAAATTTGTGAGATGTTTTTCCACCTCGAAAGTTCTGACTCGGTTCTGACTCGCCTTTGTACGGAGTCGTGACACCTCGAAGAAGGCCCCAACGGTGAGTGATCGCTGAAAACGATGCATGCAGCCGGGAAAAAGCATTTTCGTTGACGCCGGTCCATACATAGACATAGTAGTGATATGCCATGTCGTAGCGAGAATTGCGGGGCATATGGCATCCAAAGGAACGGCGATGTCAGCAGCCGTTGGTACATGTGAAGCTTGTTTGGTACCCAATAGCAGTAGGTATTCCCAGCTGCCTTGACTGTGATGAGGTACGTCATAGACCAGCGTTCCGTTTCCGCCAGTCGGATGGAGGTGATTGGTCGACTGTGACGTGAGAAACAGGCGACTGGAAATGAGATCTTGTGATGTCTTATTACCTTCAAGCTTGATGGCCAAACAAGCATTCCGTCGAGGAGTATTCGTTTTTCTTGATTCATCTATCCATTGACTGATTCCGACGGCTTTGGTGTCTCCATGCGTAGCCAGAAATACCTCTTGAAAAAAATTCTTGTTGTTCTCGTTTTCGGAGGAGCACTAGCCTGGACCGGTCATGACATTCCGAAACGCAGGCCGGTTGGAGTAGAATTGAGGATTTCTCCGAATCTTGAGCAAAGTCCTAGGTTTCTTGATAAGGGGTGGGTTGGAGCTTTCGTTGCTGCTTCGATCTTGTCCTTCGGTGTGCAGTTTCCAGCCTTTGCAGACGAACTACCAACCCACGCATTACCAGACACGGATCAAGGACACAGTATCTCGTCGCAACATGACGAATCGCTTTCCGAACACATCAGTGAACCAACAAATAGCGTTATCGATGAAAAATCCTTAGCCACAGCGTCCCATGAAAGTCCTTCGAATGATTCGCACGACGATGCAAAATTGATAGCATCAATGGATTATTCCCACGAGGCCATATCAGAGTCTCACACAACCCCATCCGAGTCTCACGACGCAAAATTGATAGCATCAAAGGATGATTCCAACGAGGCCATGTCAGAGTCTCACACAACCCCATCCGAGTCTCACACAACCCCATCCGAGTCTCACGACGCAAAATTGATAGCATCAAAGGATCATTCCGACGAGGCGATGTCAGATTCTCACACAACCCCACCTGAGCCAGAGTCTCACATTACGTCATCTGAGTCCGACAAGCCAACTTTCGAAACTTCGAGTGCTGGAGTGCCCCATGAAGAAAAGCTCTTGGCAGCGGCTGGTCCTACAACAGGAAACGACCCAGCTCCCGAGATGCCGAAAAAAAGTGATATGACGTCTACACATGCCGACGACGAATCACATACCACCATCAAGAGCATTGATGTGATCGAAAAAACGACTTCTGAAGAGGGGACTTCCAGTGTCGGTGTGCCCAACGAAAAAAAACTCTTAGCATCGAGTAGTTCTTCATCCGATCACGTCCCAGCTCTCGAATTGTCGGAAAGTAGTGACACATCCCCTACACATGCCGACGACGAATCGCATATCACCATTGAAAGCATGGATGCTATTGCAAAAACGACTTCTGAAGTTATGGCGGAAGTGAATGCTATGCCCAGTCTTCCCTCACCTGATCATGAAGCTTCCCCAAAAGTGAGTGCGTCGATCGAAAAAAACAACGCCAGAGATTCATCCGTCTTTGATGCCTCTCGCAAAGTCATTGCGTCCAATGAAGCAGATTTCGTCGGCAGCGAAGAGCGACAACTAGAAGAGGAGGAATTTATACATCATGAACTCTCTGATGCTCAAATCGCGTGGCTACGAAAACATTAAAAGTCCTTCAATCCCATTTGGCGTTGCTCGAGGTAGATTCTCATTCGCGAGGGCGTTCCGAATCGACCTTCACCGAGAACATAACCTTCAAAGACGCACTATAACGTGATAGTAAATCAGTATGCTACCCACAGAATTCGTTACAGTAAAAACTGACACCGACGAATCCTTTCCTTGGTGGCTATATCTCTGCTTTTCGCGAGTCTCAGACAGTCCAAAGCCGATGATATCTCAGGATGTAGTTCAGGCGCAAACCTTAGAAGATTGCCGCAAAGTTGTGCCATTTCTTTCGTTTCGAAGTCTGCAACGATATCGCAATAAATCAGAGCCGACACTGTTCCCAACAATGAATGTAAGGAAGGAAAAATAGAGGGGAAACGGCTCATGTCATGAACAATCCCTCCACGCGCATTGCGTGCAACCAAATTTTCAAGCGAGAGTCTCAACATCTCTAGGAGTCCAGTCGCACCAACATGGACAGGATCATCCAAAATGGTCTGACCCCTGTCACTCTTGAGCAATTCCAACACGACAAGTTGGCTGTTCAAGATCCTTTCGTCGCTTGAGTTTGGATCTTCTTCTTCAAAAATTTCGCGGCTGACGGATGCATTCGAGATGTTCCAAGGATCACTTGCTTCCCGAGAATGATCAAGCTCGTCAGCGAGCGATACCAAATAGTGTGATAGATCCTTTGTGTTGTCAGTGATGATTTGCAAAAGTGATAAATGCCGATCAACCGAATGCCTGCCATCATCTAGACCGTACGCAGACGGGTACAATCTACGAAGTGTAGGAGAAGGAAGAGAGGATATAATGGTCATTCCCGTTTCCTGCTGCAAAGTTGCAACCTGTGCGGCGGCTTGAGTTGCGCATCGCCGAACGTCGGGGTCAGAGTCTTGCAACATCTTGAGAACTTCAAGCAAAAGTGCATTCCGAATCGGAGATGATTCATCGTGCGACGATGACAGAAGTCCGCTGGTAACCAACGCCCTAGCGGCGCTATATCGTGATCTCCACGATGCATGGACATTATTCAACCGACAAATTGAGGCTGTGAACATCTTCACACAGTCTTGTATGCAGGCGTCGCTGCCTGGATAAGCTGCAATTTGAATGGCCAACAGTTCCACAGCGTTGCCAGTGAGAAATGTTTCCCCATGTGGTCGAAGCTCCGACTCCGACAGAAATCCTTCGTACATGATCATTGCATACGCGGCTTCCCAAAGAAGACATGACTTGCTGTCCGTGGCGTCGGCGAACGTCTTGATGTTGCATCCGTCAAGCGTGCTATACCCATCAAAAATTTCCAAAAAACATCTCGATAGACGTCTTACTGTCGGGACGTGAGGTTTCGCCCGCTTGGTTTCCGCTTCCGTACACTCGAGAATCATAGACGCAATCTTGGCCAAAGTATCTTCAGCAGGGATCGCCCTATTTTTCTCTATCAGAGCGCCATCTATTTTTCCGTAGATCATTTTCTTGAACGTCTTCACCGAAGCGGTGCGGACATCAACTATTTCCGAAGAAAAAAAGACTCGGAGTTGCTGCAATTTACCATCCAAGGCTTTCACATCGCATGGGTTCCAGACATCCTGAGTAAGCTCGATTATTGAAGCCGATGCTGCCCTGTAAAGTAAGGAGCCACTTGGAACATTCTGGTATCGACTATCCGATGCCAAGGAGGAGCAAAACGTGACGACATGGTTTTGGAATGGAGCGGTGATTGCCAGTCTGGTGAGAATATTCAAAGCAGTTGCGATACATTGCGGCGGAAATACAACCGGACCACGCCGATCGACAGTTGCCCTCAGCACAGAGTCCAGCTGATCGGCGATTGCGCCCAGTCGTTGCTCAACAGAAGGGAACGCCATGATGAAACGTTCTAGAACTAGTAGGACTCCATCAATCAGATTCCATTTTCTATGCCCTTCCGTCGACACACCCTTCAATACATTGATGCACTGCGCAATAATCGCCGAAGATGAAGAAGTAGTCTTGTCTTCTGTGGTGATATTGACCAAAGCGCGAGCAGCTGCCGCACGGATCGCAAGATGCTTGTTCTCCAACGCCTTGAATATTAAGGCAGGATACGCCTGCGTCGATGCTACCATACCTGACTGTTCCATGGGTTGGGCGCGAGAAATTAGGAGGAGTATTGGAAACAACTGAGAGTCGGCCTGCTCTTCCTGGAGGTTAACAGCGTGCCTCATCATCGCCGGCAAGAACTCTGCCAGTGGAGGATAGCGTCGGAAAAGCTCACTCATCGTAATTGCTTGGTTGCTGGTTCTATCCGCATTCGAAGCATTCTTGTCCGCATCTACAACTCGCAACATGGCGGCGGAAAACACCATAGTCGCTGAGTTCCGGACCGCCCAGGAAGAATCCGTATACCCCAGAAGCGACGAAATAATCGAGTCGCCGATGAAAGGACTCACCGCCGGACTGAGTGGAGCATCAAGGATAAGCATCCTCAAGACATTCAGGGCATGGACTCGGCATCTGGCCTCATATGCAGTATCTGGAAGGAAAATCTTGTCTTGAGCATTTCCGAACGAAAATAAACTTGCCACATCTTCAGAATCTCGCAAACAATTCAGCGCAAGCATGGTTTGTTTCATTTCTGTCTCCATTGGTAGAGAGTATGTGATTAGATTCTTCATAATCTGACTGCACAGACCAGAACTATTCATTTTGTTCGAAAAATCAGATCTCATCATGGCTTGAAAGCCCAGCGCGTACCCCGTACTACGTCGTAGAGTGGAATCTCGAACCGTTTCATTCGAAGACATCTCCGCCATAAGTCTACCACTCCAGCCTCCCGGAATTGCCTTCAACTCAGAGTCTCGACTACGTAAACACGTGCTCGCTATTTCCTGGAGAGAGTCTCTTGCTGCGAAAGCAGCCCCAGCATGCTTCAACGAAGTCATGGTACTAATCAGGAGGGTACCGACTTTGAGAACTGAAGAAGGCGAAGGTGTAAAATCTTTCGACGAGATTACTGTCGATGCGGCGGCACAGGTTTCCTTGATGAGTAGCCACGTACCGACCTGGAAGGAAGAGTTAGAATATTACACACTTCTTTCAATCGCCACACCTGTTCGAGGGGGTACTTACCACGATACGCTGGGTGGCAAGTCGACGTCCATCGTCTTCTGTGCCGGCATTGGAGAGTCGGGATACGGTACCATTTGCTCCGATAGCGCCCGTATTCACATTGAGTGGAGTACTCGATCCCCTAGCAGCAAGGAGTGCGTCATTACTTGACGTCTCGTCATCCTCAAGACCATCGATACTTTCACCGTCACGTACATCGGCAACAATCTTTAGAGACAATTGTATCGCACTGCAAAAAATGTTCAAGAGTTGTTCGTAATGCTGATACAGATCACGACCCGTAGTGACTTCGTTTGTCTGGGCTTTCGTAGCAACTTGACCATTGTGATATCGGACTATTAGAAGAATTGCATGAATGATCCCGTGTGCAAGTGGTAACTGTCTCCCTTCTTCCACCAACGAAGCATCATCATCTCCCTTCAAAATGGATTCAAGCGAGGATTGCATATCTGTCAATCTTCCTTGGAGGCAATCAATGATTCTTGTCAGAAATTCATTCCTTTCATCTAAGTTCTTCAGTGAAATGTACGCAAATGCAAGAAGCTGTGAACCTGTCTGTGCTTCGCGTTGCCTTGGCGACGAAGCTAGGTACATACCCCTAGATGCAAGATTGATCCGTCCTTCTAAAGAAGAATATACTTCTGGTAACATAAAGTCCGATTCATGGGCAGCCTGAACAAGCTTCGTCAATACTCGAAAGGCATTTACTCGTGTGGTATCCCATTGGGTATACAGTAATGAGAAGATTGATGCAAAAACTTCCTGATGTAACAACGATGCAAGTATTCGTCGCATCGTCGTCTTCTCGATAGGCGCTCTCCGACGAAGAAAGATCGATCCATTCCGAGTACACCCGTTGGTGGTATACGATTGATCCTGCAGTACAAAAGCAATCAAGTTCTCGAGAAGCTGTAAGGAAAACTCTTCCTTTTCAGAAACAGTCCCAGGATAGAGACCTTCCTTCAATATCAGCTTCTCGATTACAAAATCATTTACAAAGGAGAAAAAGGTCGTTGTGGGGTGCGTCTGTTGTGTTCCACCGCCTGACTTGATCTCGATCGTTGCTTCACGTGCCGAAAGTCTGTCTAGAAATGAGAACAGACATTGCAGTAGAATATTGGTATGTTCATTCCCTTCGGAGGTTTTCATCATCAAGGGCATGACCATTTTCCATACGTCTGCCTCCTCTTCAAGTCCATGATCATAAACATCGACGAGAATTGTTTCCAACACTAGGAAGGCACTGATTCGTAGATAGGATAACTCATGACCCAGAGCCGAATAAAGACGAGGAAGGGGGATGTGATTTGTGATACAAGACTTCGTCTCAGTGTTGAGAAACTTTTGCATCTTCACAATCCTTGTGAATTCAAGATATACCCATGATATTCGATCCTCATGTATCTCTGCCGATAAATGATATGCAGGTGCGGACGGTTTCGTATCCAATATGGCTTTGTACAGCATGACGACGAACTGAGACATGATGTTTCGTAAGGACTGATCACGTTTGACGAGATCCAATAATCGAATCACACAGAATGCCAATATCTGTTTTCGACGACTCAGACTACCTTCGACTAATGCCTGACTCAAGGGTCCGATCCACAATTTGGACCATTCGCTGAAGGTTTGTTCGTTGTTGTCCCATGCATATCCCAAAAGTTTAATCCATAAATCCGCAATCACGCCCGCATTCGGTCCACGGTCTCCCACACCTTCCAAGAAGGGTTCAGTTCGTAACAAGGCAATCCTCTCCTGGTAGGTCATGTAGGGAAGAAGAATTTCCAAGGCCAAGTATCGTCCTTTTCGACTCACTGGTTGATTCAAAACGGACTGGCAAAGACTTTTCCGTTGTATGTCTGACATGAATTCGACCAAGGCCTGAAATATCCCTGGAATCGCAGTCCCAAGCTTTCGTAATGGTGGATTTTCCCAAGCTTGAAGGATGACATCCATCGTGTCCTGAATGAGATGTTCAAACCTTAGACTCTGTTCTTCCGTCATGGCATTGTCCGAGTGTTGTTTCCATCGCGTTGCCATTGTTGAAAGTCCCTTTAATGCAGCCCATCGTGTTACTGGATCAATCGCCACTTGACTCACGTGTAATGCATACTTCCAACATTCCTCCAAAGGTGTACTACAAGTCAAATCCTGCGAAGATGTGACTTCGAACAGCAAGGCATTAGAATCCAAGGTTGCCGACATTCCCTGGACAATCGAGAGTCGAGCCATTGCCGAGTCTTCTACCTTTTGTCCAGAAGTCGTCGACGAAGGTGTTGTAGTGATGGTTAGAGATTGAATGGTCCGAATAGCCTTACGTGCCGCTTGTTCGAGTAAGTGTGAATTCCCATCATCACTATCAGCATGAATTGGTAATTCTCGTGGATTCAGATGGAGTCGAGCAAAGACAATTCCAAGAGTACTAAATCCTTCTCCCGGTAATGATGGACAATTCATGAGATCGATGACCAAGGCTTCCAATTCATCACAAAAGGGTAATATTCGGACCACCCCATTACCACCAACTCGATTACTCCCCCCATTGTCTCTCCCCGAGCTGGTATTTGTCATACTGTTGGCAGGTATGGATGAGGTTGGCTCTTGGGTGGAAGAAGGATCGTGTTGTAGTTTGCGCGGCTGCGGTTGTGGTGACGGTTGCAACAGAATTTTGATGAGCTTACAGACCAGTAATCCCCTTGAAACCCACTCCTCGTCATCGTCACTATTGTTCTTGTTGCTGTGATGGTCAGGTTGGGAATCATCGATTGTTTCACTTCGTCGACTAGGAATAGTAGGATGAGCTGTACCATCTTCGGGGGAAGGACAATGTATCATTGGTGGGATAGTCGGAATCTTCCCCCATTGGTGATAAAGGAACGATAGGACCTTATCAAACATGATTGTATTTCCATGTTTGAGTCTTGTCAAAATCAACGATGAATTCATTGCTACATCCAAAACATGCAAGGGATCCTTCCAAACACGATTCAATGGTTGTTGCTGCAGCTGCGATGATGATGATGACGGTTCCCAGAGAGAGTTCATGACCTGTTCCAAAATAATGGAAGACCCTATCAGATCAGTGGTCTTTGTTGTCGTCGCCGTCGTCGTTGCTGTCATTATCGTCATCGTCTCGATGGTTTGAAGACAGGAATGAATCGCTCTCTGTAACGGGACTGTTGTTTCATTGGATAGTGACCATTCTAATAATAATCGATAAAGACCTGACAAGAGGGATCTACCAAATCTTCCAACTTGGACAGGTATCGTCGTCGTTGTTTTTCTTGTTGTTGGGGTTGGGCTAGTCATTGAGTTGTCGTTCATCGAAGCCTTATTAGTATCGTCGCTTGGATGTCGACTGAGAAGTGTATTCTTGAATCGTTGAAGTGTTTGAAGTTGTTCCTGGATTGTAGATGATGATTGAAGAGTATAAAGAGTCGAGAGGACTACAGTCCCTATGCTATAATCCGCGTCATCCTCTTCCTCCTTATCATCGTTGGCAATCTTCTCTTCCTCCTCAGTGTCGTCACAGTTGTCATCGTTGTTGGGATTCATTTCATGTTCCGGGACTTCAAACTTGGATTCTTGTTGGATAGCTTCAAGTTGCAGTACTATCTGCAAGGCCATTTCTATTTCTTCAGAAGAAGGAGGTTGGTCGATGGGGAGGGTTCTTCTTCTTCTTTTGTTCTTGAAATCCTTCATCATATGTCGTACAGATGCTCCAAATCTTGTTTCATCCCTCTTGTTGTCGTTTTGTTTGTTGTTGTCGTGGTTGATGAAACGCTGTTGTTGTTGTTGTTGTTGTTGTTGTGAATGATGGATCGAATATTCCCAATTAATAGGACCATCGTGTGGTAGTCGAATGGGGATGGAAGATTTCTTGGACGTCGTGGAAGGATTGGTTTGTCTCATTGGAATGATAATGAAAGGAAAATCTATTCACCAACACAGATATACACATACACCGAAAACAAGATACTCCCGATCCTCCTTTATCTCGCCGAGACGGGAAAGTCCACACACTCCTCTGTGTCTCTCTCTCTCGAACTCTCTCTTCCGTCACTCCCTCTTCTACCATGAAGAAAGGTCGAAACGAGCGACGGACCACCGTTTTTCTCTTTTTTTGCATCCCATGCGTTTCGTGAACGGCTTTGTCGTCGGAATCATTTGGCTCAGAACCCTTCAGAAGATACATACCAAGGTATGTATATGCGCCAAACACTTTATATGTATCTATGTGTGATACATAAAATACCCCCAAAAGGGAAAAAATAGATCCCGTGTTTTTCTGGCATGAATGGACATAACTTTTACTGTAACTAATATACAAAGAAAGTTGGACGGGGATCAATCACGACAACAATCTTGAAAGAAGAAGAGGACCCCTTCCTACTACGGTAAACCTAGCTACGGTAGTAGCGCCCCACCGAAAAAAACCCTCCGTACCGGGGATTACGATTTTGAAATATAGGCTGCGAAGAGACCTGGACCAGCATTGGATTGGGGTCTCATCATCATCATCATCATCATTATAGACAGACAGACACCATACACCTGGATCCTACTCTACTAGTTAAAGCGAAGAAAAAGAGATGTTGGTATCGATCCGAGAATTCCCTTCCGAAAATGTCGTCGTCCCAGTACGGAACAATGACTACCAGAAACAGCAACAAAAACAAAAGATGAATACGAGGATATCAGAATCACCATCAGAAGAGGAAGAAGAACGACAACAACTACTACAACAAGAAACATTCGTAACAATACCCTTTCATTTGGAATATTTAGTCGATACTTCATCAACAGCAACAACAACAACAACAACTTGTATTCCCAGAACGGTGGCAACAACAACAAAGAGGACAAAAACCTCGCGGAATAGTCTTCCATCCATGACAACTATACTACTTCTACTCCACAACATTCAAGATCGGATGACCAAAATCTTTATCGATCTTTTTTTACCATTAGGATATCCTCAATCCGTTGATCCATCCTACTTACCATATCAAGTCTATGATGGGATACAGGGATTATGTAGTTATTGGCGTGGTGTCGTGACGACGAGAGCAGTCTTAGAAGCTGCCGGTGTCGGTGATTCGGAAGCTACCGCAGCGAGTGCAGCTATTCAATGGGCGGTCCGTGATGGGACAGGAATGATAGGCGGATTAGGTTTCTCCTATCTTTCTTCATCCTATTTTGATACCCATGTGAAAGAATTTCGTCTCTTTGCAGATATTATTAATGATGTCGCATTGACATTGGATATGATTGCACCACATCTGAATCCACCCCATTGGAGATTATATATATTATCAATATCGACCATCTGTAAGACAATGTGTGGGATATCTGCGGGTGCAACAAAGGGAAGGATTACACAACATTTTTCACGTCAGGGGAATATGGCAGATTTAACAGCGAAAGAATCGACACAGGAAACATTAGTCAGTTTATTAGGAATGATCGGTGGTGTATGGATGGCACATCTCTTACAACATGTTTCCTATACAGTGACTTGGTTCCTATTTGGTATATTAACATTATTACATGTTTGGGCAAATTACAAGGCAGTCAAATTACTGAAGTTAACAACGATTAATCCAGAACGGATCTATGAAATGACCAAAGATGTATTGAAGGTATTACAACAACAAGAAGAACAACAAGACACTCCAAATCGTCATCATCATCTTCTTATCGATACAGTCTACCGAATGCCATCACCAGATCAAATGGATGAATCATTAATGGGATCGACGAAAACATTATTCTTTCCACGGATTCAAGTCTATCCGAATAGTATCCAAAATGAACATTTTGCATTTGCTGATTTATTTACCAATCAGAAATATATCATTGGGATTCAGAAGAAGAATGACATCGTCGTTATTCATTTAATCCTTGGAGCGACGATAGATGATGAACTTACAGCCTATATCCATGGGATAGTCCTTTATGAGATGATACAGAAAAATAGAAAAACATCATCTATAAATCATCGAAGCTTGATGGAAAGGTAAGATTCTTTGAAAAGGCGGTTGTATTTGTTTTCGAGAGAATTGCTTGGTTTTGTCTCAATGAAAATCATTGTTTTACCCCCAGTTCCTTGAAGCAAATGCTTCGATTGAAGGATATCATTTTATCGTCAAAGTTCTTGGCAGGAGAAGAAGAAGAAGAAAATGAAAAAGAATTAATTGCGAATAGAACCATATCACGTCATTTGAAAGATAGAGGATGGGATATGGAACATCGACTGTATCTTGGATTCGGACCTCGAAGACTTCAGGTTTCCGTGGTAGTACAAGACGGTGGAGAGTATGTCCACGTTCCTCCTCCTTCTACCATCCCTACCCAGCAGGTTTCGAAACTTGGGCATGAAAAGATTCTATAGATGCTATCGATTGACCTTTGTAGTCTTTTGATTTTTGGTTTTTCTTGCACAAAGGTTAGAATCGTATCAGCTCACGCTAAAGTGGTGGTGGACATTGCAGTGACCGTACCATTTCCCGTAGACTTTCCCTCCCCGCCTGAGAAGGCGACGGAATCGGCCGACCGGTACTCGGTGAGGTTCTTTCGGCACTTCCTCCTTCTCCTTCTCCTCCTTCACTACTAGTCCTTCAAGGAGGGCTAATCGAGGCTTCCTTTGCCCTGGAAGCCGTCGCAGCCCTCCGTTCCTCACCCCAACGAGTCCTAGATGGCTTTAGTGTAGCCGTATTCGTTTCAGAGGCAGTATCCCTTTCACCCCTCCGATCCCTTGATGGCGTCTGAAGAATTTCGTCAGACGAATGTGCCCTCCACGGACGCCGTCCAGAACTTACCGACCAACGAAGTTCCGCTTCGTCTGCGGTTGGTATCCGTCCTCGGGGTGGTAAACTTATGGCCTTGTCGGCAGGCGGTGGTGCGTAGGAACCAGGATCTGGATTACCCTTCCTGCGACGGCGACGCCTTGGACGTTGTGGTGATACCAATTGGTTCCCGCCAGGTTTCAGTGATATCTCGCGGCTACGTCCCACTGATGCCACACTTTGCCTCCTCGCAGCTGTTTCACTTTCTCCATCCGTCCGAGTCAAGTCGGAATCCGAATCAACGTCGTCGTTTTGGACCTTGAGATACTTCAGTAGCATCCCCTCGACGTCGACCTCGTTGTATGGACCGAATCGCTCAAGATTGGATGCTCTTGGAGTCCCAGCCATCGATCCGAACATGATATCCGTGTTGTAACTTCGACGAATCTCCGGTAGGTCAAAGGTATAATCGAGCGGGAGGACGGGTTCTGACAATCTTCGGGCTATCGTGGGGGGCCGATCAACAGGAACCGAAAATCTCCTTGCCGTCAGGACATCATCTGATGCCGCCCGTCGAAATGGCTGAATCAGTGCTTCGGGTGAAGAAGTCTTAATGCTATCACTCAACGATACTTGGCCATCACTCACCACAGATAATGCACTATCGAAAAAGGAACTGAAGGAAGCTCCTGAACGGACAGAATCCTTCCCTATCTGTTTTTGCGCATCGTCCTTATCGTTAAGGCCCACGACTTCCACGCCAGGCGGTAACATTACTCGAGGGGGGATCTGTAAACCGAAGCTCATACTTTGTCACCGAAGAAGAATCTCTGAAACTTTCGCTGAAGTAACCGTCACTGACGGTTGAGAGAGCACTATCCAAAAAGGAACTTACAGACCCAACAGATTCCTTACTTGCCGCTATACCTCGATATGCAAAACTCTTGAGTGGCTCCTGCTTACAATCATCGGTATACGACTTATATCGATCACTTTTCAACTCACGGCTCGAAGTTGATGAGGTCTCAGGAGACAGTCTTTCCGGTAGGCGGGCAAAGGCCATATTATTGTCCTGAGAATTCGGATTCGTGTTCATCGAATCCTCTACAGGTATAGCATTCGACTCCCTGTCCCTGTTCATCTTGCCGATTGAATAGCTTTGGTCCCATACAGTAAGGATACACGATAACCCTTTTGCCCCAACTTTGCCCCCTCCGCGAGTCACTGAAATGATCGGAGAGGGGCAGGGGGAGAGAGAGAGGACTGACTGTCGAGAACAACACCAGAAGCCAAGCGGGAGACATACGCAGCCGGACCCCGTTCCGTTGGATAGCAAGACATTTCCAACGCCACCAGTCTTCTGCTGCAACCAATAGGGTTTTCGGCGACAAATGGTGCGCCATGATCATGAATAATGGATCATCAGAAGAACTTCTCCAGTCTTTCCCTCATATTTTATAAGTAAATGCGACGAAAATAATATGCCCGCTTGCGTCATATAGAATTTTGGTGGTACCTCCAATTATTTGAGATATGGTATATACATTGCGGTATATTTCGGAATTCCCCGCCGAAAACAGAGACTGGAAATTTCTCCAAGGGCTGAAACGATGTGTAGCCATCCGAGGAAGTCATGCTCCGAATGAAGCCCCGCTTCAATTCAAAATCTGACCTCCCAACAGAAACCACCACTGCTGGTGTTTCGCCCCTCGTGCTCACCATATGGTTTGTTGTTCCCCAACACATTCGTAGCATATTGCGTGAAGGACTTTTCCTCTGGTGAAAAAGCAGAAACCACAGCATGAATGCACCCTCCTCGGGAAGCAACCATTCTGTCATTGACGATATTTTAGAGGCACTTCAAGATGATGCCTTGAATGATGTGTGTCTCATCGCTAGAGATGGCTCTGAGATTTTTTCGAACCGATTTATCCTTGCGGCGAGGAGTAAGGTTCTACGATCTATGCTGTATGGGAGTTTTCGTGAATCAACGATGCAACGAATTTCATTGGCTTACGATGGTATAATCTTGGATGCGATTGTCGAATTTTGTTCGAAAAATGAGATCCCAAAATTCCGACTTTACATCCACCGAAATGCACGTTCTGCTAGACGCCTGGTTCAACTCTTCAAGGCGGCTGATTATCTTGGACTTGAATTACTAACTCGAATCGTCGCACAGATGGCACACAATCTGACATCACGATACCCTCCATTGGCATGTGCTGTGTACGATGAAGCGGATGCCGATACTGCAGTAGCCAACGATGCGCTGTTGATGATCCAGTGTCGACCCTATGTTACTTTGCCACCAGATAACGAGACTGAAGGAGGAATCGACTGTCTGTGTCCTGCCAAGTTACTTCTATTGTTCGATGATAAGGAAGTGAAAGCAAGCGAGATGTTCTTATTCGAAATGCTTCAGAAATGGATGAAACTGTACGAGCATCCTGAGGTAGAAGAGGTGGCGAAGACATGCGCTAGTTATCTTCGTCTAGCTGATATAGAACCCCAAAGCTTACTAAGCGTGGTCAAAGATACCGGCCTTTGTTCAGAAAAGCGCATCATGGACGCTGTTACGACGCAAGCGATACAGGCGGCGACATCTGGAATATGGACCATTTCGAGTCGAGGTCGGCCAGACATCGAACGTATTCTTGTAGAGGGTGGTGGATCAGCAAATGCAAATGGCATATACTACCATATTGAGGGACTGACTAATGGGGATTTGTACAGCAAACGGGAAGTTGCATGTGGTCAGCAATACGTATATACCTTGAGCATCGCTGCTGCTGACCAGGACGGTGTGACGGAATGCAAAATTTTCTGTAGTCCACTCCTTACATACAAGTCCATTCGATATATGACAAGAGTTGAGGCTGACCAAGAAAGACCCTTTCACCCACTCATGCAGGTGATTTACATTGATCCAATACCCATCAACTCAAGCGGCAAGTACACCAAGGTACGACACTGACGGTTTATTTGGTATCCTGTGGTACACAATTCTGGCGTTTCGATTTTTAACACACTTCTTCATTTTTACAGATTCAACTTTCAGACGGGGATCACTACATCAACGCGCGGATACGCACAAATGTAATACTTGAAAATTGTATCAACCAGAATTCTTTGATCAAGGTTTTGAAATTTGGGAAATTCGAAGTCGAAGAAGTAATTGCAGTTCATCTGAAGACGATTTCAGTCATTAGTCAAGATCCTGGATACAAGTTCGGCAATCCTGTATTCTATCATGATGTTCTTGGCCGACGCGATGACGAAGATAGTCAGGGTGTAGTAGAAGCCGACACCGAGAACATTGAGAGCGCGATAAGTCAGCACCTAGTAGGAGGCAGCTTTTGCGTTGAGGGACCTCCTGGGAATGACCAAGCCTTGCAAGAAATTTATTCATGTTCTTTCGCGGCCAATGAGAAACCAATTCATTCCAAAATTCCAAGCGTGTGCTGGAAAGTTGATGCGCATGGTTTAGAGCCTGTTCCACGCACAACGTGGATACCAGGTCCAGTCCGTCGGCCACTCGCTATCCACGACGGAAAGGATGATCCAAAGTAGAGACGATTCCCCTTCGAGCGACCAGCGTCGAAGATGACCAAGTTTGTTGTTGAGGAATGCCCCCATCGCAGTCGCTATGATTGCTATGGTTAGAAATAGTCGCCGTTGTTGCCACTATCGGGCAGAACTATGACACGGGTCCAGCTGGTAGTGATTATGTTGTACTACCCTACTAGCTCCAAGAATCGATATGAGTTCACTTGAATACTCACCGATAGTCCGTATGTGTCCGATAGCTACTCGACTCCATCCGAGGCTTGCCAAGCGGATTAAAATACTCAAAGAAACTGGGAGTTGAGCCTGACCGTATCGACGCCATTGGGTTCCGGCGCGAGAGTTTAATTCGTTAGCGTGGTTTAGGAGAGATATCGTAGTCATTGAGCTCTAGCTTATGCCAACAGTAACTATAACTCAAACTGTAACTGTAACTGTAATCCGATTTGTGAAACATACTAGCGTACCAGGGTATGAGAAGAACAACTCCTACCTATCAAGGTCGGCACGATACATACGAGCCTGTCAAGTTGGACTGGAAGACATTGCGAGCTTGCATCCAATCCCGTCATGGGAGCCGAGGTCGATATTTCACCAGATGGAATCGTCGACGAAGACGTAAGTTGAGACATACACGCTTTTGCTATCCCTGCGTGCATGAA
>Ga0194115_10003564_pt1 | contig 17399 bp, 30 predicted proteins | sample TA2MahsurfametaG_3_FD_148656 | JGI IMG/M metagenome (GOLD analysis project Ga0194115, IMG submission 148656) | Freshwater microbial communities from Lake Tanganyika, Tanzania - TA2015002 Mahale S4 surface | ecosystem: Environmental > Aquatic > Freshwater > Lake | place: Tanzania: Lake... | reverse complement strand
AGGTTTAAGCTTTTCACCCTCCGCGGCCTTCAGGGCATATCGAAGGTTGTGTAGCTGTTCGTCAACGGCGAAATACTCGCCATAAAGGTCTCGTGCCATGTCTCTATCTCCTCTTGATGTGACCATCATACCAGGTGGTCGGTGGCTTGTACAGGGTTATTTTATTAAACTTCGTTCATCTTTGTCACCATGTCCTGCATCGCCTCGACTCGAGTGGCTAGATGCCGGTCGATGACCTCACGGGTCTGGGCATTGGTCTGCCCGTAGACATTCAGAAGACAGCCCTCCAGCTCTGCGATCAGCCGCACATAAGCCGTGCGGTGCGGATTGGGTTTATCCTTAAGCACGGAAGCCAGCTGCTGGGTGGTGGTGAACATAGTGTCAAGCTGCTTGGTAACCGCGAGCATCTGAGCAGAAAGGGTCACGGTATTGCTGCACCCATTAGGCATGCTGATTCTCCGTGTTTTCAATCGCGGTTAACCGCGACGTGGTTCGCACCGAATTGCCGAGGAAGCCGGTAAACTTAAGGCTTCCGTAGGTCTGGATCTCATCATTGTAGAGGCTCATAACGGCCACGTAATAATCGGATCCTTTCACAGAGGAACGGAGCTCATTCTCATATATGGAGAGCTGTGCTTTGGACTGAGCAAGCTTCGCGTAGAAGCTATGCGCGTGGGTTAGGGCTGTCATGTTGTCTTTCTTTCTCATCATGGGGCTACTATACCACGCCGCTGGCTAGCTGTACAGAGGTTTTTGATTACAAATGGTTCATTTTTGGGCGGATGTGACAAATATATCACACCCCCAGCTATACGGCAGGTGGTCAGTGGTTTGTACAAGGTTATTTGGTTGTTTCTTGTTAAGAAATCATCCAGACAAACCCCTTGCCGGGCAAGGAGCCACCATTGATGGTTGCACCCGGTTCGACCCAGCCCAGGCGGAATGCCAGGCGCGCGGCGGCCTGACGGTGATTCTCCGTGACCTCAAGGGCGTGATCCCAGCTGAACCACATTGTCTTGGCATAACACTGGGCCTTGATACGGGAGCCTCTGGTATTGGTCGGGCCGTAAAAGGTGGTAACTATAGCCTGGCGGATCATGGTTTTCTCCATCTGATGTGACCATTATACCACGTCACCCACCGGCTGTACAGAGAAATCTGGCTAATAATCGTCCTATTTTGGAGGCCTTCGCGTAATATTGTTAGGTGGACCCCTCGAAAAGTACACAAAAGTGCCTCAAAAAGCCCAACGATACTCGCCGGTTACAAACCCAAAATAACGGGGTTTTCGGTGGTGTAGTGGTACCCACTAGGCCTCAGCGTTAAACACCATCATAGGCAGGTGTTGCATATTTGTCACACCATCAAGATGAACCATTTGTAATATAAAAACCACTGTACAACCTGGAGAATCCTGATAATATGGCTTCCATGAACAAAACAGACCCCCTGACCCAAGCCATCGCCGTCTTTATAGAAGCCGGCGGTATCGTAACGATCTGCCGCCCTCGCAAGGCCTTCAACCACAAGACGTTTGGCCGCCGAGGGGCCCGCTATCATAGTGGGGCCAAACAGATCACCCTCCGTGACGCTCAGGGCTTCTCCAAGCGCTGAGCCATGCACCAGGCGCAACCCTGGTATGCAAAACGAGCAATGTACAACCTGAAGGAACCCTGTATAATGCCACCCATGATCAACATGACCCTGGATTCCGTTGCCGCCCGCCTCGACAATGTCAAGGCCCAGGCCGCTATCTACCGCCGTGAGATGAAGACGGCCGATCACACCGATTGGCTCGTCCTCAACGAGCTTCTCTTTAAGGTAGAGGAGGAACTCCATGAGCTGTTGCAGACCCAGCGCATTCTGGCCCGTCTTGCTTGCGCGGCCTTTGAATCGGCTCCGATCCGCTTCACGGATGATGTGATGGCCACCGACTAAGTTATGCGGTGACTGCATGCCAGCCATGCGAAACTAGCAATAGACATCCGCCAACATTCGGGTATAATGTACCCATGAAGAAAGGAACCAACATGACCGACATGACCGTCAATAGCTCCGTTCGTTTCGACCGTGCTTCTGGTAAGTATGTGGCCCAGGTCGATGGTAAGGTTGTCACGCAAACTAAGAGCCTTCCGCGAGCCAAGCGCCTTCTAAAGGCTCACCTCGCCGGTCTCTCCGAGATGCACCAAGAGGAAGTTACCTCCGGTCTAGCATTCTCGGTAGCCGACCGCTTCGAGTTCGTTGACGCATTATCCACCATGGTGGCCACCATGGTGGGCACTGGTAAGGCTCCGTCAGCCATCATTACCGGTGAAGGCGGCATTGGTAAGACCTTTACCGTCATGAAAACACTTCGCACGCTCGGTCTAGCCGCATCCACCGACGAAGGTTCTGATCAACTCGAACCGTCCAAGGTATTTGTGGTTGTCAAAGGCTACAGCACGCCGATGGCTTTATACCGCACGCTATATGAGAACAATGACCGCATTATCGTGTTTGATGACTGCGACAGCATTCTAAAGGATCTCACCGCTATCAATCTGCTGAAGGCCGCGCTCGACTCTTACGGCAAGCGCATTGTCTCTTGGCAGTCCGAGCAGCGTGGTAATGATCTGCCGTCCAGCTTTCAGTTTCATGGTGGCGTGATTTTCATCTCAAACTACACGCTCGGCACGCTTGATCAAGCGATCCGCACTCGCGCGCTGTGTGTTGACCTGAGCATGACCGCTGACCAGAAGCTTGAACGCATGGAACAGATCGTCGCAAGCGATGACTTTCTGAAAGATGTGCCTGACGAGTATAAGACCGACGCTCTTGACTGTATCAAGTCCAACCTGAGCAAGGTTCGGAACCTCTCGCTTCGCACGCTTCTGCAGGTCACCAAAGTTCGCAGCACCGACCGCCGTGACTGGCAGCGCCTTGCATTCTACGTGATGGCACAGTGAGGAAGATACGAACATGCGTAAGATAGAGAAGGACGGTAAGGTCGCTGTGCTGCACAGCCTGGGGTTTGGTGCTGGATGGTACACCTGGAATACCAGATACCCACAGATGCTCTACGATCCGTTGATTGTGGAATGGGTGCTGGCCGGCAAGCCGAACAATCATCTGCTCGTTGCTGTCAATGAGCATATCAGCACGGAGTATCCGGGCGCATACACTGGTGGCATGAGTGATCTTGAAGTCGAATGGCTGCCGGTCGCTACACGTTTCCGTATCAATGAGTATGACGGTAGCGAGCGAGTTGTTTTTTTCAACACAGAGGACTGGCACACGGCCTGAATTCGAGTTAAAGTGGATTGAGCCGTGTTTGGCCGACGGATGAATAGATGAATAGGTATTCATTCATAGCGCGGCACTCTCCGGTTTTTTCCGGCTTTCTTAAGCCGGCATAATTTTTATTCCAATCCCACCCAACCACAAATAATTTTTATGCTACCCGCAATTCTCTCCGGATTTTTCCGGTAGCGTTGCGGCGTTTACTTATCAGCAGGCCCAAAACTCTGTGGTGTGCGAAAGGCTTTGGTGTTTACTCTATTCTTACGCCTTTCTTTCTTTTTTTGGTATTTTCGTTTCTTCTCGGCCTCATCACGCAGAAATGAATACCATGTCTCTTTCATTGTCAATATGCTCCTCGTCCTGTCAATACTACCACAATGGTGCGTAGTAGTATTCTTACATCACCCATGAGGGATTGTTCCATCACGTACTTCTTGTCAAGTTCTATTCTTTGATCATAGTTTAGTGTGCTTCTACCACTCACTTGCCATAGACCTGTGATACCTGGGCGAACGGAGAGATAGTATTGTGCATCATGGCTATATCGCTTCAGCTCTTGCTCTGTGATTGGGCGTGGGCCAACAATGCTCATATCACCTCTTAGCACATTATAGAGTTGTGGTAGCTCGTCTATACTCGTGCGGCGTAGAAAAGAACCAAGGCGAGTGATGCGTGGATCACTTACGAGTTTACCCGTTGCAAGTAATTGTGCTTGCTGTTCGAGTGATAGCTGAATGGTATTATTCATCGTGCGGAACTTGTAACAGTCAAATGGTTTTTTATTGCGACCTATTCGTCTGTGTGAATATATTGGCTGTGGTGATGTTAAGAGCAATAGTAATAGTGCGAGCGGGCTTAACAGTATTAGCAGCAAGGCTGCTATCAATATGTCAATCACTCTTGGCATTTCGCAGTTCTTTTCAACATCTGTTTAATTGTTTCATGCTCACATAGAATAGTGTGTTTGCTCAAATTCTCATGACGATATCACCCAGCAGGAATTAGTGGCACGAGTTTGTTCTTTATAACTCTTTGGATTGTGTATAATCGTATTCGAATAAAAGGTTGGCACCATTAACCCGGAAATGCGATCAAATATCATCATGTCACCACTAATATGACTTGTCAAATCTAGTCTCATAATATGATCTACATTTACACCACGATCATGTGCATAACTCAAAAAATATATTGATGGAATTTGAAACGTACGTTCGGCCGCGACATACTTGAGACATGGTATATCTGTACGAAATTGAAAACTAATTAGCTCGGATATTTCCACAATACTTTAGACCTTCTATGTGCGAAATATTGCACCAATAGTTTCGCAGATTTTGCGCCGAATAGAGTCTCACATTATCATAATGACAATTAGTGTCTATGGCAATAATAGCGTAATGTATAATAATCATGATGGCAATGATATTGAGGAATATACATGGGATGATATTGTGGTTGATAATAATAGCCGATAGAATGATGACGTTGGTAGTCTATGATATCGCACGCCACCAATCCTACTAAAACTAAAGTCAAAGTCAATATGAGTTTCATCATTTCCATGGATTCATCCGAATACTAGCGTGTAGTGATACTCGCTCGCGCAATTCATTTGCGAGGCCACGAGCATGATATCCATAGACATTGGCTAATACAAGGGTACCAGCAGATGCTTCGATATCATATGCACCTTCACCTATATTAAGCAGTTCATTATCACTCACACGCCATGAACCTTCATCATGACCGTATGATCGCCAGCTTTCCCACTTTTTGTCGTGAGTTGCAAATTCTCTTATAAGCCTCAGCCGAGCAGATGATAGCCCGTGACTATATGTTGCGAAGCGAAATGTACCTTCGCCAGATTTCACATCATTCGGAAAGTACCATAGCTTCCATGCATCGTGCCACGTATCTTGATGTAGCACCTTCTGCACGTCATTATCCTCTGGACTATTGACAACCTTCTGAACAAATGCTGTGCGTGCTAGCTCCTCCCATATCATTTTTTCTGAGAAGCCCGTAACCTCGCTTAGAAGAGGTAGAATGGCCTTGAGTAGTGCATAGCTGGCCGAAAACTCCGCGCATTGCTGCCCGTTATTATTAAGCACCAGGCTATGTGGAGCTTTTGCAAGAGTACCATTGACCGATGATAGCTCCGTTTTTAGCTTCTCGTATTGTGCATCAGTGATTGGTAGCTCATCTGGTCCGACATTCACTATTCCTGCACTGATACATTGTTCGCCTTGCAAGCTCGGCGCCGCGCGCAGTCTCAAGCGAGTGCGATATGCACATCGACCTAGATAAGCACGCAGCATATGAACACTAGGATCTAAATTAGCACACAAATCCAAATGTCTGATATCTTTAATATTTGACATAAGCTGTGTGGCTTGTGCGGGATCGCATCCAAACTCCATGAGAGAGTCTTTTGCAAGCTGCCAGCACTGTATCAGATGATTTGCCATTGCCGAGGAATATGCTAGCTCCAATGCTCGACTATGCTTACCGAGCACAGCAACCAAAGAATCATACTCATTCCAGAGATCGTAGCGACCGATTCGCATCTCTATCAGAATTCCCTAATCACTTTCAGGTTCGGACAGAACCTATGAGCTTCATCAATAAACACGAAGTCATTCGCAATGGCTGAATATGTACCATCGCAAAATTCCTGACCTATGTAGTTTATATTCTTATTTGGTTCATATAGCAGTGTGCTAGTCACAAATGCTGATGGAGCACAATAGACATGTTTTGCGCCTAGAATACTAAACCAATCCTCTTCGGGCGGCGTGACATCTGCATCCTCAGATGGAGGTCGAAGCATATCAAGCAGGTCTACATCATCTGATAAAATGGTAATCTTTTCATTTGGATGATTATGCTTTACCCTATCAAGTAGATTGCGATATGCATTCACAGTTGCAATCGGCTTATCACCACCGCGTGCATGTAGCACGACTCCAATATCAACAGTTGATCGATCCTGAAGAGGCAAGTATCTCATGGTGCGCTCACGATGTCGAAATGCGGCCCCAGCAGCACCTGAATGCCAGTATGGTGTCTTGCGAATACCTTCTGGATCTTCCCGAATCTCGCATTGTGGATCGGTAATCCAATGCAAACGAGATGTCTTAGCACCAGGTACATCTCCACCGCTATTGACAACAATGATCGGAACTTCATCCTCGGCGAGGCGACCGATACCGACGAATGCCTGCAATAGCTGCACTCCCATTTGACCTCTCACATGCACTCTCATTCAAATGACCTCATCATTTCTTCATAGCTAGTCTGGTATACATTTCTTTCACCCATCTGGACCGCCTCCATATCAGAAGGATATACAAAAATAAAATCTACATTTGGATTATGTTTGGCAAAATATGACATATATCTGGTACGTCCAGGATTGTCCCATACACTTGCCCTTGTCTCAGGCCCATAATTGGTAGTACCATCAAACAGATTACTGACAGACTGATTCGCATCCTTTAAGAAAGAATCAAACCCAAGGCATAATAGTACTTTAGCTCCTCGGTGCACAGCTTCTCGCATCGCGCACATACCTGCATTCGCTCTTGGTCGTTCTCCATTTGGATGTAGCTCCTTTGGTTCCCAATGCTCATTCTCCGGAGGAATAATGACTTTTTGAGATGGAAAATCACTCGACCTGATCTCAGCTATGGCACCGCTGTCTATAGCAATCAGAATATCAGGAATTTCATAATTGGGTTTGAACTCTCGATATAATGCATTGCAACCATAAATGACTGGACGATTTTCACCAAGCTTTTGTATAGCGTCAAGCAAGTCGAATGCTTTGCGCGATGTGCCGTTACCGATGATAAATGCGATCTCCGAATTCATTTCCAATGTGCCGTCATCTGCGGGTATGCTTTCTTGATAGCAGAAATCATTACCTTCAGTTCCTTACGACGCATACGTAGCAGCAGTTTCGCATCATCAGGTGCAATCATTTCTAGCATTTGAATAAACAGCTGCTCGCGCTTCATTGGTTTCACATTCAACCCCTCTGGGGTATTTGTGAAATAGACAAGCCTGTCAATTTCCTGATACATTCGACCTTCTTGGTCAATGGTATCATTTGCAGGGCGATATGGTGGATCGCTATCGGGAATAAGCCACTGTAGCATCGGATCATATGTAAACTCAAATATCATGCGTAGCGCATTGCTATCATTATCAAGTATGACCTTGACCTGCCCGGCGTTGGTCTTTTGTTTCTCGATTTCGTTCACAATTTGCGATAGGCCCTTAGTCGCCACCGTATTATCTCCTTTAAAAGTCGCTGATTGATTCTGTGAGCTGGCGCAGCCTCTTTTCCATGAAATACGGCATCATGGCTGAGCGCGGTGCAGGCTTGAAATCATTGTATGTAGCAATGCAAGCTTCCTGAATATCCCTTGGAACCATATCAAGGTCAACCAGCATCTGGTTGCGCTTATACCCGCGAAGCATTGCATCATCACAGAATTGCTCGGGCTCAAGAGTACACCACTCCTCAACTTTCTTTCGAGATAGAGAACGCTGCCGCTTGCCAGTTACCAGCGCATCATCTTCTGTGATGAAGTTAGGCACACCGTCACCACGGTCACCGATCATGATATGCTCGCGACGATATCGCTCAGGATTTGCGATAGGCAGCATTTTTTTCTGCACCGGCGCATACTGATGTACATTAGCATATTTCTGTAGCTGTGCAAAGTCTTTGTCACCAGACAGAATTAGTATCTTCTCTTGATTAGGAGAGTTGATAAACCGACCATGATAGTGGCAGATGGATGCAATCACATCATCGGCCTCGGCACGCGATACCCGAATCACCTTGTATGGCATATTCTCGCGAAGCTCATCCTTGATCTTGGTCATTGCATCGAATACAGATGTCCAGTCAATACCGGAAGCTTCACGATCTTTTTTGCGATTAGCCTTATAATGTGGAAAGACTTCGCGCCGCCAGTTACGCTTGTCATCGCAACAAATGACAAGCTCGCCAAATTCGTGCGAAAACTTTTGACGATAGCCGCGCAGGCTATTCAATACCATATGACGAACAAGATCCTCATCCACCACATCTTTATTGTGTACCAGGTGTACCATCAGGTTGCTGATCATCACCTGGTTTAAATCAACCAGAATCATGTTTCTATCCTATATCCCATGTGTATGTATAGTATCATAGGAGAGATCGAATGTACATGGTTACTTGATAGCCCGCAACACCATTGTCTGGCTATTCACAGTACCATTTACCTCAGATGCTTTGGTGCTAACCGATTCAAATGTTTTGGAAACTGATTTGCCACCACCTACCAAAAATTTAGGAAGTTCAATCTCTGGCTTTCGTAGCTTCTTTTTAGCTGATAATCCAGGATCATATCCATCTATTGTGCTTCGATATACCGATAGCTTTGATCCAAGTGGTGCCACGTATCTTTGAATGATGCGCTTGGTGACATTGTATAAGATCACCTCAGATGCACCGATAATACTCTTAGGATCGATGCTGATTAAACCGAGTTCCTGATATGATTTAAGATAGCGCAGCTTGGCAACCAATTTCTCGGGAGTCTTAGGTTTAGCTTTGCGAGCCGTAGGTGGCTTGATGCTTGTCGAGCAGTATAGATTGATGGCTTGAAGCACACCGGAATATCTGGCAAGAAGTTCGCGAAGTTGTTTTTTGCTATGATTGCGATAGCACTCGACACAGGCCATATCTGTACGCTCAAGTGCATGTTTGACCTCCTCAATCAGCCACTCAAATCTATTTGATTCTTGCTTCAAATCGGCCGGTTTAGGTGAATGCATCTTGAGAAGACCTGTCACATCAATTAATTCAGCCTTGTCAAAAGACAGCTCCACCTTGGACAACACATCGATTACCGCATTAGATTGTTGGGGTTCTTGAGGCTTTGGCTTAGGTCGACGTACAACATCTTTTTCGGCTTTGCGCTCGAGAGCCCTCACAACCAATCCAGGTATTACACTATCAAGCAACTTTGCTTGATTCTCAGATAGATGTAGACCACGCATCGCCATACGGCAAAGTGCGGGGATATTACTTACCTCAAACCACGCATCCTCGATATATGATATAATCTCTATATCAGAGGCGGAATATGACTTCCAATGCATATAATCTTCGACCAGGTCCCGAGAATCCTTAGCCTCAATGACTGATCGATACCATGTATATGCATGAATCATCTCGGTTGAAGATGCTGGACCATTCCAAGTTGGTTCTAGCCCGATGTATTTTACCTCGGACGCAGGTATTTTGAGCTTTCTCATAATTTTATTATATCAGGATGCCCAACAAATGTACATGGTTACTTCAAGCTGAGTAGAAAAAATTCCCATTGGCGCGATCTAACTTGCCATGAATAAAAACTATCTGTATATACTTTCTGGAATCTTAGCTTATTCTGATTGCCATCTGACCAGTAGCCGCGCATCATATCGGCCAGCACTGCTGCAAACCGATTAGCATGCGGATTCACCTCTTCTGTATATGGATACATCGCGGCAAATCCTGCCGTGGTTTCTGGCAAAGCTGCATAATTTGGACAGACTATAGTGCAACCTGCGCTCATAGCTTCAATGACACTAATCGCGCTGGTCTCTGGCCAGATATTAGGGTATGCGTAAATATGTGCCTTCTGTAGCGCATCACGTATCACTTCATTTGGTTGATACCCGTGATATGTCATATTTGGATGTCGTGTGATGCGTTGAAACAATTCCTTATATGGCTCGTCGCGCTGACTCCAACCATAGATGCTAAATGAACTGTATACATTCAGATGAAAATCATATCCTTCCTGTGCCAGATGCTCACATACTGGTATTAGAAGCTCCAATCCTCTATGCGGTGTCGTATGGTAGATTAAATTAAGTGTCTTACCTTTAGGCTTTTCATGCTGAGGAATAGGCTCAATTGCATTCTGTAGCACAACACCGTCCGTATGCGAAACATTCAATCCGATGTTATATGTCGCCTGCTGATAATTTGATACAAATACAAGCTTTGAGAAACGCTTGCGTAATTTCTCATCCGCAAGGTGCTGAGATTCTGGATCATCCCAAGTATCATGAAGCCAAAGTAGATGTTTTTTCGAGGGATCCAGCTCACCTCTTACCCGCGAACAGATTATATTATACTGAGCGAGCAGCTTCGAATCGACATGTCGGTGCAGTCCCTCCATCATCATCTCGGTACCACCTCGCGCACCGATATGCGCGAATGTGCCATCTTTGCCTGGACCTAAACTTGTAGCCCTCTCTCTGAGTCCTGTTACATTCAATACGGTCATGGATATGTCATACCTTCTTCGATATCAATGATCTTATCTATCCGAAAGCTACGCCACCCATTAGCAGTTAAATCCCAAACTCTTAGACTATCCTTAGGTTCTCTGTGGACAGCTACCACCTTACCTGCCGTGGTGAATTTCATATCACCCATATCACCGCCCATTGGTGGTAAATACTTTTCTTGCAGCGTGCAAGTCATGACACGCCGCTCACCATTTACCTTATCAAAGGTGACACGCACAATACCTGTTTGAAGGCTTTCGCGCAGGTATTCTTTATCATACACTATTTCACCCACCGTTTTTCTTCCTTTCTGTCACCAACTCCACGATTTCATTGATCAGACCCCAGAACAATATTGTGGCCAGTAGACCCACCGCGGCTCCTATGAAGAATGCGAACATACCAGATAATGCAAAGGGCCGAATGGTATCGGCTGCGATGCTAGCTGCACCATACACCGTGAGAAACCACACGACGAATGGACGCACAAGCCGACTAATGCTTTGAAATATCATTATTCGGGTACCTTTCTTCTTCGCTCTCTAATTCCAGTTGACCATGCAGTGTAATATCAACATCTGTACACTCCATACCAAATTCTTCCCATGCTAGGTCGCCATCTTCATTCCACAAAGCTTGCAGCTCCTCACGGACTTCTTCAGGAATGGAACTTGGCCAATGTATCTCTGGACCAGCCACACTATCATTCAATGATACTAATTGAAAATCATATTCCGTATCATGGACTGATAGCCCATATTCATTCTGCTGGTCGATATCCGGCCGTTTTTCGCTTTCACACTGAAATGTACCCCACCTCCACCAAGACTCGACAACAATAAAATCATCATAGTCTGGGTGTTTCCAGTAATATTCTTCCTGAACTTGTTTTTTCTCTGTCGTACCAAGAATCCAAGTAGACATCACAACCTTCGTGAACGTGCGCCAAGAGTAGCTGGATCATCATTGACAGATGCAACCTGATACCCACCTTTGTTATATAAGGGCTGTACGCGCGACGCTTTCTCACGCATGGCCTGCACAACCTCAGACTTCTCTTCGCGACCAGACTGCCACCGCCAGTCATTCATGATGTCACGTTTTGCGAACGTGCCACCAGGAATAATATCAGATGTAGGAAGAGAATGGTCGGGGCGAGAGGATTCGAACCTCCGATCTCCTGCACCCAAAGCAGGCGCCTTACCAGGCTTGGCCACACCCCGATAACCTACTTTAGCCAATAGCTTTGCAGTCTCAGCTTCAGCGACAAGCACAGCCTTTGTCTTGGCTTTAGCTTTGCGCTTGGTTGTGCGTGTAGTAGTGAAGTAGCCAGGTAGAAGCGCCATATTATACCTCTGTTTATCACAAGGACCATTGTATCGTATTATACCATGTTCTCATGTACGTGTCAATGGCTACATAGTAGAAAATATGGAGAAACGAAATGGACATATTTTTCAAATTGGTAGCCGATGTGGGGTTTCCAATTGCTGCGGCTGGAGCTGCTGGTTATTTCGTCTTTCTTACCATGAAATTCATTCTGGCTGGCGTTACTGGATCCGTCGGGGGCATGGCTGGAATCATCACCGCATTAGATAATAGAGTGCGTACCATGAACCATGATGTTATACGTATCGACACTGTGGTATCAAATGCGCTTGGTCTCAAACCGGACGTCGAACGCATCGCGCGGGCTGACGGCAAAAATGATGCACGGAGAGACTAATGGTTAAATCTACACAATCCAAAGGTAAGACTAAAGAATCTGCGGCACTGACACACATTGCTATACACAAACATACAAGCATCGGTGGTGGTATCCTAAAGACATCCTCCATGAATAAGAGCCGCAAGCGATCATATAAGAAGTATAGGGGTCAGGGGCGCTAAATATGGAAGTGCTAGCTAACGGTACTATCATGTTTGATCCAAATATCAGAATACCTCAACTTGATGATTGTGATATATTGATAGTTGAAAGAATGACAGACGGTCGAATAGTATTAAGAAAAATTGATGGGGCCAATGGAAAGTTTAGCTGAACTTATTGGCAAATACGGTTTTCCAATCATCGCTGCTGGCGGGGCCGATCCTCTTGCCTCTGCTTCGCAGCCTGCTCAAGCTGATAGATAGTCAGAACATGCGAGCTATAGCCGCCGCCATTGAACGATGGTGAGTTGAAAGAGTGCGTTAGCTTACTCGCATGAGATGTAGATATAGCCACAACCATGATCAAGGCGAGAATGCTTCGCATCTGCATCTCCCTTGGGTGTCAACCTATTTAGTGTTACGGTCAATTTCTTTCATACGCTTGATTAGGTAATCCCTAACCGCAATGATATTAGCATCAATCTTATCAGGTGACATTGTGTCGATGTTATTCACAAGCTCATCATGAAATGCGTCAATTTCTTTCATACGCTTGATTAGGTAATCCCTAACCGCAATGATATTAGCATCAATCTTATCAGGTGGCATTGTGTCGATGTTATTCACAAGCTCATCATAAAATGCAGATCGTTTCATTACTTCAATCGAGTAGCTCATATCAATCTCCAAAATTGGTGCGCCAGAAGGGACTTGAACCCCCATGCCTTTCGACACCAGAACCTAAATCTGGCGTGTCTACCATTTCACCACTGGCGCTGGCGGAAGAGGTGAGATTCGAACTCACGAGGGCTTGCACCCTGACGGTTTTCAAGACCGTTGCAATCGACCACTCTGCCACCCTTCCATAGATGGTGCTCCCACCCAGTACTGCCCTGAGTTCTTCGGGTTACAAATCCGATGCATCACTTGCAATGCTTTAGGAGCTATTTCTCCTCTTTTTTATGTATAGATTTCTGTTCTTGATGTTAGTTAGATTATAATCGAAATACCTTCTGATTACAAATCAATTGCATTATCTTTGTGCTAACCCTAGCCTATGGTATTCAATACTTAGACAGCGACATGGCCATTAGTATTTTTTGATCTGCTTCTTTTATACGATCAAGCAATGTAACTGCTGGCTGATCAATAGGAATTAGTATCATATCGCGCCCATCCTTAGTTTTATATGACTCCGTGACCATTTTCTTTGGATCCACATGAATCATCCAACCATTATACATATGTCTCTTGCCGCTCGGTGGCGGATATGTGACAAAGTATAAGTCATCGACGCTCGAACACTTTCGTACCTGATTGGGTTGATACGTGAGCGCATTCTTAGTCATGAATATGACCTGCGTCTTGACTTCAGCAATACGCTTACCATCAATTGTCATATCTTTCTCAGAATCATATTTGTCTTTTGACACTTTGACAATATGACCGCGCTTTTCCAAGGCGATAGCCACAAGCTGTTCGCCATATTCACCGATAGTTGCGCTAGAATTTTTCGATATTTTTGATTGTGACATGATATAAACCTTAAAAATTGGCTCCCGTCCCTGGATTCGAACCAGGCTCCGAGGATTAACAGTCCTCTGCATTCACCGAGATTGCTAGACGGGATTAACCCGGAAAACACTTAATGGCATCGGAATGCTTGCATTTATTACGGTAACCATAACCTTTGCATGTGCAAGATACAGAGAGGCCATACTTTGTAACTATGTATTCACGCCCCTCTGAGGTGCGAACGCGAAACTTGCGAGTCTTAGATGTCTGTTCTTTGCTCATGATATCATATTATATGGAATCAATTCACTTGTCAATATGTAATTTGAATTTGCTCTAGAATGCCACGATGAAATGTGTGGCTTTCAGTGCCTATAGTATACTTGCCACTAGCCTCAGCCATGCGATTGCAAATAGCTTTTACGGCCACATTTGGATCACATGTACCGCACATGAATACATCTACGGCGGCATAACCATATTCTGGCCAGGTATGAACGGAAGCGTGGCTTTCTGATAAGATCACCACACCCGTCACACCGCAATTATCCCCGAAACCATGAAAGTTGCTATGTAATACCGTCGCACCCGATCCGCGGCAAGCATCGACAAAGATAGTTTCAAGCAGACCTACACTGCATAAGACATGCTGTTCGATATCCCATAATTCCGCGATCACATGCCGCCCAAGACGTTTGACCGTCGGGATGTGCAAGACGGCGCTCATATTACGCCTGCCGAGTAATATAGGTCTTGCGAATACTTTCTGGCCTAAAATAGGTGTCAACAAGACGCTCGACGGTCTCCTGATTATAAGGCTTGCAGGAAAATACATCAACGTAAATATCATTCGTCTCATTTACGAAATGAGCGCAGATATTTGATGTTTCAATAAGCTGCACCAGAGTATAACCTGCCTTATTACCACTACCGAAATTGACAATCTGAGGCTCACCATATGCGACCATGTCAATATCTCCAACAAGCCGCTTGGCAAAATTGTAAATGGTATCATAATCTTTAATTGCGGCCGGGTCACACCCGGCGCAGTCAAGGATGAGGTGATAGCCCCAGTATTTGCTCATATTTTGTCTCCTAAGGAAGCTTAGTAAAGCTTTCGATATCGGTAGTATTATAACACGAATCATACCACCTGTCAATGAATTTTTTCACAGCTTCCTGGTTAAACTTTGGTCTTTCAATCAGCTTCCTAAGGTTGCCACCTTCGACGCGGTTTGACACCACATCATAATCGGCGCGCCCAAAAGTAATCACGGGCTTGTGATGCAGAAGAGACTCTAGACCGGTGCCAGAGTTCACCACGACCACGGCCCGTGAGCCAGGAATTAGCTGATGGATGGAGATATCATCCAACCAGATTGCGTGGCGGTATTTATTGGCAATTTGCTTTAATGGCTCCATGGAGCCCGGATTTACTGGATGCCCTTTGATAACCAAAGGTAATCCTAGCTCTTGTGTGGCACGACATGTTGCCTCTATAGCTTGCTCCACGGTAACCCTCGAGTGATATCGAATAGTTTCATCATGTGGTAACTGACAAAGATAAAGTAGATAATCTTGCGGTAGCTTGATATCTTTGTGATCGGGCTGCTTGAACTTGCTATAATTATCCTGTGCACGCGCCTTGAGCAGATCAAATCCGATTTCATTGGATTCACCTTCTAACATCGAGATACATGGATATGTGGACATCGATGCACCCCACCCCTTAGGATCGATGGTGAACAGATATGGAATCACAGTCTGCATGTAATACATCACATTGACATTCGGTATTTGAAAATTATCAACCATCTTGTGAGGTACATAGCATAGATCAGGAGATAACGCCTGAATTAATTGAGGTGTAAACTGCCACAAAGGAAGCTCAAGTACCCTAATATCATCTTCGCGCTTGCGATGCTGTTTGACGACCATGGTTCTCAGATTATGCCATGGCATACGTATAGGTGGAATTGCGCCGCGCTCTACAGGAACCGCGCCCTCTTTAAACATGACATCCAGACGTGGCGCTAGAAATAAAACTTTTTTCATGACCAGAATGATCCTCTTAGTGATGGAAGCCTAGATTCCATCTCCATCTTTTTTGCAAGATATCTCTTATCCAAATCCTTGCGGGTACCTTTGCCGGTCCAGATTGGAGACCCATCACGAAACTCCCAATCCATAACAGACATATCAAACATGTGAAATCTTAACTTTTTCTCATAATATGTGTAGGCTTGATATAAGGACACCTGATCAGTAAACCAAGTTAATCCATTAGAACTTAGGTTATTGTGAACCTTATTTGCAAACTCTCTGGCGCCGTCATTGTCAGAATAATAAACCAATCCAGCCGCAATTTTAGTTCCTAGAGCTTCCCAACCCATAGTTCCTGGTAGTGACTCGCGCAAAAATAGGCCGACATCCGCATCAAGCTTTTCCATTTTTTTCAAAAAGATGGAATCAATATCAGACAGATATATTGCTCCACCTGCCGATAGCAGACGAGGCGCAATCATGAAACGGTTGCTTGCATAATAGGTGCGTAGAGTCTCACTATTGACTCCCTTTGGTACTTGCAATGCCTCAATTGAGAATGTCATGCGAGAGCCACGAGAGATTGTATTATAACGAATACGAAGGGAGTTTAGCTTTGCAAGGTTAATCTGACGCATTGATGGTTGTTCCATCAAGTGAATATGAATGGAGTTACCAACCAATGCATTGGATGAGACAAATGCGGGCCCATGCGACTCAAGGTATGCTAAGTCGCATGATGCCATAACGCATAGCTTATCCGGTGTTTCCCAAATATCTGTCATCGTCCGATGATCCTATATGGAACTATTGGTGTATTTGGAATCTGCACAGAATATCCATTAGCCTTAGCTGAGTCTCTTAGGCCCTGCCATACTTTGACCAAATCTTGTCGTGGATGTTCCTCTGCGGTGCCAGTAAACCATTTTGGCTTCCAGGGCTGGGTTGCCATCTTTGTGAAATGCAAATGCCAAATATCTTCTGCTTGTAATCCTTCACCATCATGACAATTCCAGCGCATGTCAAGCTCCTGCACAAGCTTTTCATTACCGCTGAAATATCGAATCATTCTGTGATGAGCTGAAGAATTTACTTTCATGCGCTCTATCGAAACCAAATTCTCTTTCATCTTTTCACAATCAAATACTATTACACAAAACTCATGACCACCAAATCGCGCACCCTTACGAGCTGCCATAGGCTTACCGTTTAGCTCCATATCAAATAGCTCTGAGATATCGCGCATATTGATCATATCAACATCCGTATAGATTGCACGGCCCTTGAACTTGCAGACTTCTGGAATGGCCCAGCGGAAACCGCTAAATGGTGTCGACCACTCTTGT
>Ga0194115_10003562_pt1 | contig 17402 bp, 14 predicted proteins | sample TA2MahsurfametaG_3_FD_148656 | JGI IMG/M metagenome (GOLD analysis project Ga0194115, IMG submission 148656) | Freshwater microbial communities from Lake Tanganyika, Tanzania - TA2015002 Mahale S4 surface | ecosystem: Environmental > Aquatic > Freshwater > Lake | place: Tanzania: Lake... | reverse complement strand
TTAAAAAAGAAACACATCTACTGGATCTTAATTTTGCAGTGACCGAAAACATCGTTTTTTATTTTTTAAAAAAATAAATTGTTAAACAATACGAAGTAAATGAAAAAATTAAAGCTACAACTAAATTAGTTTGAGAATAAATAATAATAGGCGAAATAATTAAGATTTGACTAATAATCAACGCATATAAATATCCATATTTTTTTAATATTAAATGATGAATATGATTTCTGTCAGCATGAAATGGGTGTTTATTTTTTAATAATCTAGATACTGCTAATCTCAAAAGTTCATAACCTGGAACAGCCATTACTAAAAATATGAAATCTGCAGAAAATACCGAGTAAATATTGTAACTTTTAATAATTAAATATGAAATTAAAAATCCTAATACATGGGTGCCTGCATCCCCTAAAAAAATTTTACCTTGATAATTATAATAAAGAAAAAATAAGATAGCGCATATTAAAGGTAACGAAATATAAATGTATAAGTTATTTGTTAATAAAATTAAGAATATAAACAAGGCATACAAAGCGCTCTGCATATTTATTCCATCGAACATATTAAAAGCATTTATGAACAATAAAAAACAGAATAATGTAAAGTAAAAACCAAAATCTTTTAAATGAACTTTCTCTTTTAAGAAACTTAAATTAATAATTTTTATTACTAATGAATTATCTAATTTAAGGAAAATAAAAACTATACAAGTTAATACAAGTAACTTTTTATTAGCAGAAATATAATATTTATCATCATAAAAACCTAATAAAAAAATTGAAGTTAAAGTTAAAAAAAATACAATTAAATTTTTTATACTAGTAAAAATATTTATTTCTTGGTCATAAATAAATAAGTAAATTACTATCGTAAAAATATTCAAAAATAAAAAAAAACCACCCATTAATGGTGTTTTATTTTTATGAAATTTTCTAATTTTGTCTGGATAGTCGTATATTGAAAATAATTTAGAGAAATATTTTAATTTATAATATAAAAAAGAATTTAATATTATTAAAATTATTAATATTTTTTCCATTTACTTTTATTTATTAATTTTAAGTTTTTTTCTAACAAAGAAAAAAATACCTAAAGGTAAATATAAAATAATATTTAATTTATTATTAAAAAAATTTCCAGAAGGTAAAAAAGGAAATAAATTAATAAAAAAACTAATTAATAAAAAATAATAGCCTAGATAGTTATTATTAATATTTACTGAACCTATAGTTTTGATAATTTCTTTAATTATAAAAAATAAAAAAACAAAGAAAAATAATAAACCAACAAGACCTATTTCAGAAATTATTTGCATAAAGAAATTATGCGGATGTGTGGTACATCCATTTGTAAGTAAATTATTTTTTATTAAAACTTCTTGATTCTTATAAAATTTATTATTTGCAGATACTAAAATTTTATATGCTGTATAATGAAAATATCTTTTATTTCCATTTTCATTTAGAATAATTAAAGATTTTTCTAAATCTAAATTTTCTATTTTTGCAAAGAGGTCTGCACTTGGATGTATTTGAATTTCTTGAAAAAAAACTTTTTTTAATCTATCAAATCCAGCAAAACTTATAAAGCCATCTTCTGCAGCAATTATTGTGTTTCTTTTAATTATTTTTTCTTGAACTTTTTCTGCATATTTTGGATTGTCGCAATGATATCTGAATGTATTGGGGCCGGAACCAATAAACATATTATCTTTAAATATATAATAAGCAGTAAGATAATGATCTTCATGCCTCTCGCTAAAAATACTAATTTTTTTATCGGGATTATTCTTTTCTATAAATAACTGCTCATAAGTCCCTTTGAATAATCTTTGTAGTTGAGGTATTTTTTGAAAAAAAAATACACTAAATAAAATAATAAATATAATTATAAAAACTATATATTTTCTATAACTATTAACAAATAGTAACAAAAGTAAAAATAACATATATAAAGTCGCAGCTACTCTTTCTCCACTTAGAAGAATCAAATATCCACTAATAAAAGTTGCTGAAATACTAAAAAATAATTTTTTTTTTATTTTAGATAATGCTAAACATGTTAAAAATATTGGTAGTAATTTCAAAGTATAACTACCTAAAATTAAATTTTTTCCAAAAAAGCTACTTATCCGATCGTTAGTAATTTGGGCTTGTCCAAATATATTGTAATGAAAAATTTTTTGATAACTAGAGTCTATAAAAAGTAAGATTAATATTAAAAAAAAAAAGTAAGAATAATTTTTAAAAAAAAATTTATTATCAATTAACAAAAAAAATAAAATAAAAGAAAACAAATAATACCTTAAATAAAAAAAAGAATTCTTGAGTGAATTCAAATAATAATCTGAAAATATTGATGAACTCAGTAATAATAAATAAAAAAAAATTAAAAAAAAAAATATTTTTTTTTCAAAAAAAAATAAATTAGTTACTCTTTTCCGATTAAAATAAAAAAAAATTAAAAAATAAACGGAAGAGATTGCATAGATTAAATCGGGTAAAAATGGTCCAGTAATTAGTAAAAAAGGTATCCCTAAAATAGCGAATAATAAAAATTTTGGAAAGTTTTTATAAAAATAAACATAGAATGACATTTTTTATATAAAACAAATGCATAAGATAAAACTTATTTAAAGCAATATAATATTTAAATCCTTTCTTTTAGGTTAATGAAATAATAAACAATATAGTTATGAGTAATATGAAAAATATAATAAATAATTTTATATTTGAAATAAAATCGCAAAAATTTTTATTTTTTTGTTGTATTTCCTGGATATTCTTATGGCTATCTTTAAATACTTTTCCAACTGCGTACCTTGATAGAATTAACGTATTTGAAAATCTTGTAATTTTTACTAATTTTTTTAGAATATCAATACCACTTCTGGGAACTAATCTAATATTATTGATATATTTTATAGCACATAAAACTAAAAATAATATCATGTTAATCTTATTTTCTTTTTATTTTTTTTTTTTAGCAGTTCCAATATTAATTTATGACTACAAAGGAGCTTTTATTGAAAGAGTTTTCTTATTATTACTATCTTTTAATGCTATTTTAATTTTAAAAATTTTTTTAACTAAATGTAAAAATGCAAACTTAAAATTCTTATTATATATTAGTCTTTTTATCTTATGTTCGGTCCTAATAATATATATGCCAATATACTACGAATATTATTCGAAAGAAAAATTTATATGGTTGTATCATAACAATTTATGGGAAAATACATATTTTGACAACTCCATGATAAGAGTAACGGGCGCTGCTAGAATATTTTTAATTTTAGCAATTTTTTTCCTATGTGTTCTAAATTTAATGAAAAAAGGGATAAAAAAATTATGCATTATTGGAATAATTTTGTTCTGTGGGACACATATTTGGCTGTTTCAATCTAGAACTATTATTTTTATTTATATAGTTGTTTTGGTTTTGAACCAAATATTTTTATCAAAATCTTCTTCCACCAAAAAAGTAATTTTTTTAATTTTGATGCTAATATTGCCAGTATTAACTGTGGAAATTATCCAGAAATCAAAACAAATTATGATTGACAAAGTCAACTCTTATAATGACTCTGCTGTTCCTGATGTTTATGGGTCTAAAAGTAGAGGACTCCTAAAGCATTTCTTTAGTTCCGAAAGGGAAATAATCCTAGAGGATAACTTTAATCAAGAAAGTAGAGTAATCCTAAGGGAGAACTTTAGTACCGGAAGAACAGTTGTATGGAATGAAATTTTAAGATTTTATAATCCAAAAAATTTTTTTGGTTACGGATCTCAAGCCGACAGATATGAAGTAAATCTATTAAAAAAATATGGATCAAGCGCTTCAAATGCTTACATGTATGCATTCTTGTGCGGTGGCTATCTTGGATTGCTATTTTTATTGTTAATTAACATTTTTTTAATTTATTTTATTTATGTTTATATGAAAAATAAATTGTATCAAAAAAATAATATTGAATTAAATACTTCGGTTCTAATTTTAACATCTTTGTTAATGAGAGGTATTTTAGAAAATTGCTATGCTATTTTTAGCATAGATTTTTTATTATTTATAATTTGTTTAATTATTCTTCAAAAGAATATCAAAAAATTTATTAATTATAAATTCTTACATTAATATTTTTATATTTTCTATGTAAGATAATATCTATTAAAACTGTAAAAAAACTATCAAGTAATCTAAATAATCTTCTTTTAAAATCAGTTCTTAACCTCCAAAGTGATTCGAGATAGTATTCTAAAAATTTAGGAACTGGAACTTCCTCGCCTGACAACATTTCTATAGCACCCCCAACGCATAAAATATGAAATTTGTTATTATATTTTTTTAATAATCTTGCATACTGTTCTTGCTTCGGAGTAGGTAAGGTTAAGAATATTATTTCACCTTTTTTAATATTAACTATTTTATTAGATGCAATATCTTCTATTGATCCTATAATTAATTGTGTAAATTTTATGTGAAAATCCTTAAAATTTTTTTTTAAGTAAATTTTAGATTTCGCTGATAAATTACCAACTACATGAATAGTTTTAAAATTACGTGGAATTTTAATATCCGTAATAATTTTTCGACCAGGAATTTTTTTTTCTTTAATACCTAGCAGAAATTTAATAAAAATTCCATCAGGCCAAAAAAAAGTATGTTGGTCTAAAATAGCTTTTTTGTTAACCCATGAACTATAGTATGCTAAATTTAATCCTGATAAGATAAAGTTTTTATTAAAATTGATTTTATTTATATCTGAATAAACTCTAAAATAATTATATTCTTTTTTATTTAATTGACTTAATAGAACATTATTAAATTTATCTAATAATTTATTCTTATTTAAGTATGAAATATTTTTTGAACGGTCTAAAAAGCTAGTTAATTTGTTTTTTTTTTTTAAATATAAAAATTTTTTTATGTTTTTAAATAAAATATCAATCTCACCAGGTCTAGAAACTAAACCTAAATTATTATCTTTGATTAAGTTATAAGATTCTCCTAATAAATGCCCTAATATAGGTTTTTTAAAATTAATGTATGTAGAAATTTTACCTGGTACCGTTGCAGCACCAACTTCTCCGCCTTTTAAAGTGGCCAAGAGCACATCAGCATTGTTAATATACTTATGGATTTCTGACAATTCAACTGGATCAAATAATTTAAAATTACGTAAATTATATTTTTTAATTTGATTATTTAAAGTTTCTAAATGTCTACCACTACCCACTATAATCCATCTTACTTTATAATTTTCAAGCATAATGGCTACTTTTATTATCTCTTGAAAATTTTGGCTTTCCCCAATAGTTCCTGTAAAAATAATAGTTAAAAAATCTTTTTTAGAAGTAATAGATTTAATTTTTTCTATAGACCTGTAGTTTATATTTTCTGGCCACGAAGGTAAAAAATAAGAATCAATACCAGCGGAAAACAATATTTTTTTTTGAAAAGTTTTGGATTGAGCGAAAACTAAATCTGTCTGAGAATAAATTTTAAATACTAATTTTTTTAAAAAATTATATAAAAATTTATTTTGAATAATTTTTAACTCATAAAGAATTTCAGGCCACAAATCTAAAATCCAAATAACTGATTTTATTTTAGTTATTTTTGAAAAAAATATTCCAACTAATCCAACTAAAACAGGAGAGGTGCCAAAAGTAAAAACATAATCATATTTTTTTTTTCTTAAATTAAAAAAAACAAATATAAAACAAGACACAAGAAATGAAGCATAATTTAAAAATAACTTTATTCTTGTTCCAGAGCCTCTTAATATTATTGGAAGTCTATAAATAGAATATCCTAAAAAATTATTATACTTTCGTTTGTTTAGAACATAATCGGGAAAAATTTTTCCTGATGGATAATTTGGACATGCAGTAACAATATCAACTTTAAATTTTTTTTTTTTCCAGTTTTCAACAATTTCGTTGACCCTAAAATTTTCAGGCCAGAAATATTGGGAAATTAATAATATTTTTAAAGATTTGTCTTCCACACTTCTCTCTTAATAAATGAATAATAACTTTGAATAATTCTAGGTAATTTCAGAGAAATATCCTTTTGCTTATAATCATCTAATACTTGTATCTTGTAGTTATCTTTTAATAAAATATTTATAGAATTTAAAAAATCTTTTTTGTTAAGAATTGACATTACAATTGTTGCATTTGTCATTGCCTCTTGCCTTTCTTGAGTATCTCTCAAGCTAATTGCTTTTAAAGATAAAATTGAAGCCTCTTCAGAGATACTACCACTATCAGAAATAACAATTAAAGCTGATTGTTGTAATTTAATATATTCGAAATACCCAAACGGTTGTGAAAAAGTTACTAATTTATTAATTTTAAATTTTAATTTATCTAATTTTTTTTGTGTTCTAGGATGTGTGGAAATAATAATTCTTTTTTTATATTTAGCTGCTAAAATATTAACAATATTTAGAAATTTTTTTAATCTTATAGAATTTTCCACATTTTCTTCTCTATGAAAACTAATTAAAAAATAATTATTATGCTCTAATTTTAAAGCGCTTATTATTTTATTAGAATTAATTTGGTTACTATAATAATCAAGTACTTCAAAAAGAGGACTGCCAATTTTTATAACTCTATCAGACTTACAGCCCTCGTTTAATAAATTCTCTTTTGCAAAACTACTATATGTTAAATTAATATCAGAAATATGATCAACTATTTTTCTATTTACTTCTTCGGGAACCCTCTCATCAAAACATCTGTTCCCAGCTTCATAATGAAATATAGGAATTTGATATTTTTTAGCAACTATTGCTGATAAACTACTATTAGTATCTCCTAAAATAAAAAAAACATCAGGTTTTTCAATTAATATGATCTTTTCTATTTCTATTAAAATCTTAGATATTGTATTAATTGCGTTTTTTTCTTTAATTTTTAAATCATATTTTGGTTTTCTAATCTTTAATTGTCTAAAAAAAACATCTTTAAGATTTTTGTCATAATTTTGGTTCGTGTGAACTACAACATGATCGAAGCATTTATCAAAACTGTGCAAAATCCTACTAAGTCTAATAATTTCTGGTCTTGTACCTACAACTGTTAAAACTTTTAATTTCATCATTACACCTTGTAAAAAATCGTATCAGGATTTTTTTTATCTAAAATTTCATTTGCCCATACTAAAACTTTAGCAGTTTTACTTCCTATATTTTCTAAATTATGAGCCCAACCTGGCACAGTGTTAACCACTAAATTTTGTTTTTCATCAGTTAATAAAGAAAATTTTTCTTTAGTGAGTATGTTTATAAAATTAAATCTCAATTTACCACTAATAACTACAAATTTTTCAGTTTTAGTATTATGATAGTGGTTGCCTCTTATCTTTTTTGGTAATATTGAAAAGAAAGAAATTTGTCCAAAATTAGAGTTCTTTAAAAATTCACAAAAATCACCTCGTGGGTCAGAAAATTTTCGAAGTTTATAAAAAAAATCTTTTTTAGAAAAAAAACTTATATAGGTACTATAAAGATTTTTAATTAAAGAATTAGAAATACTATCAGGTAAATAAATTTTGTCTTTTTTATTAAAACTTTTAATAATATTTACTAAATTTAATAAACTGATTGAATGAATATTTTCAATTTTTATGAATGAACTTTTTTGTTTGTTTAACTTAATGATTTTTAAAAAATTAAAAATAAGATCATCAATATAAAGTAAGGATATTTTTTTATTAGGATCGCTAATAATTACTTTTTTCTTCCTATAGATTTGATAACAAAACGTTGCAACTGCAGAATTATAGTAAGGTTTTGACCATTTGCCAAAAATATTTGGGAGTCTATATATAAATACTGGTGCTCCACTTTTTTTTTTAAAATTTAATAAAATATTCTCAGCTTTTAATTTTGACTTTCCGTAAGTATTGTTTAATTTAACTTGAGTTGAAGAAGCGTAAATAATTTTTGGTTTTTTATTATTATTTTCCAAAAATGAGCAAATCTTTTTTGTAAAAATAAAATTATTATCGTAAGTATATTTGGGATAAATTTCTTTATTAACTCCAGCCAAATGAAACACAACATCTGCTATAATTAGTTTTTCATAAAGATTTTTATCTGATGTTTTTTTATTTATTACTAAAATATTGTATTTAGGATTGTTAAAAAGACGTTTTATTAAATTTTTAGCTATAAATCCATCGCAACCAGTGACTAAAATGTTCATTGTAAAATCTAAAAACTAAAAATTTAAATATTAAACTTATCTTTAAAAATATCTAAAGTAAGAAGAATCTTTTTTATTTCCACCACAGATAATTGTTTTGTGTTATTTGAATTGTAATCTTCAATATTTTTTAAAAAATTTTTACCTTTTTCAAAATATAAATCATAATTTAAATCTCTTTGATTGCTGTCAATTCGAAAATAATTACCCATATTTTTAGCTGAGAACATTTCTTCTTTGGTCAATAAACTTTCGTAAGCTTTTTCTCCATGTCTGGTGCCGATATGAATTATTTTATATTTTTTCTTTTTAAATATTTCTAAAATTGCCTGTAAAAGATTATTTATATTTGCAGCTGGAGTTTTTTGAACAAAAATTTCACCACCCTTTGCACTCTTCATTGCAAAAATCACTAACTCTATAGCTTTTTCCATAGGCATTATAAATCTTGTCATTTTAGGATCGGTCAAAGTGATAGCTCTATTATTTTTAATTTGATTAATAAACAGTGGAACTACCGATCCTCTGGAAGCCAAAACATTTCCATATCTGGTAACGCAAATAATTGTCTTATTACTATTTTTGTCACTTAGATTAAAATTAGAAATTGCAATTTTTTCCATTAATGCCTTGGACATTCCCATTGCATTAATTGGATAGACAGCTTTATCTGTGCTTAAAACAACAACTTTTTTTACTAAATTTTCAATTGCTAACTGAATTACATTATTAGTTCCTAATATATTAGTCTTAACAGCTTCTAATGGGTAGAATTCACAAGATGGAACTTGCTTTAGTGCTGCTGCATGAAAAATAAAGTCCACATTTTTTATAGCTTTCTTTATGCTCTCTATATCCCTGACATCTCCTAATAAAAATTTAATTTTAGGATTATTAATTTTTTTCCTTAAATCGTCTTGCTTTTTTTCATCTCTACTAAATACTCTAATTTCTTTAAAATTAATTTTGCTTTTTAATATTTTAAAAATGAACGCAGTTCCAAAAGAGCCGGTACCACCAGTGATCAAAATTATTTTATTTTTAAAAAAATTCATAACTCTCTAATAAAATATATACTGCCTACGTAGATATTTAAATATTTCTTTCTTTAAATTTGTATTTCTTGTTGCTATTATTATTTAAGTAATTCAAAAAAGATTTGTGGATTTGTTTCGGGTATAAAGTCTGAACTCATTCTTTTAATATTTAACAAATAATTATCGCCACATTGAATCTGTAAGCCATTGTTATCAAGGTTAATGAATGCACCTGGCCTAGCAGAAACGTTTTTATTTAGAACCAAATCTGCATCCCAAACCAAAAGCTTCATGCCTTGATGTAAAAAGAAAGCTCCAGGGTAAGGCTTTGTGATTGCCCTGATCAATCTGTGAATCTCTTTAGCTGATTTAGAAAAATCTATTAATCCATCTTCAGGTGTACGTCTCTTGTAATATGATGCCTTAGACTCATCAATTTTTATAGAACTGAAAGAATTCTCATACCAATTTTTTAAATTGAGTTTTATAGCGCTATATCCTGCAACAGCGATTTTTTCATATACAGTTTTACAAGTATCATTATCTGTAATATCAAAAAATGATTGATGTAATACATCACCGCGGTCATATTTGCTGGTCATTCTAAAGAACGTGTCTCCCCATTTTTTAACATCTTCTAAAATAGCCCAATTAACACAGGCTGCACCTCTACCAATCGGAATTGGAGATGGATGTTCACCAATACATCCATAAGTTGGAATACTTAAAAGTTCGTCACAAAACTTTTGTGACCATCCTGATTGAATTATTATTTTTGGTTTTATTTTTGATAACAATTTCAAAGTTAATTTTTCATTAATGCTATCACATCGATGCATTCTAATCGAATTTTGTTTACATAAATCATCAAGAGGATCAAAATTTGACTTCTTAATACCCTTTTCATACGACAGATTAATAACTAGTGGTATTTCAATCTCGGGAAAGTATCTCAAATGAGATTGTATTAAGGCTCTTCCAACGCTCGTACAAGTGACATAAATTACACCAGGCATTTTTATTCCTCAACTATCTTTAATATATGAAAGCCTTCAGCATAATGATCTTTAAACGTAAGTAATGTTCTGTATCCCAGCGCCTCATTTTCATGAATTGTCATCTGAAATAAATTGCTAAATCTGTCGTGATCGCCTTTATAACAAGACAAAGCTTTTTTCTTTTGAGAAATAAACTGAGAAATATTTACAAAATATCTAGGATAAAAATCACTAGGCAAGATGTATCGATTACTTTGATACATAAATATATTTCTACAATATCTTGCTGCCACATATGAAATTCTTGATGCTTCAACATGATCTTGTTGAATATCAGAATTAAAATGACAAAACACAGTATCTATTTTATTTTGATAGATAAACTTTTCAATCTGCTGCATCTGCTTTTTATTGTAAATTAGCTCCGTACAAGGTGCTACTTCGAAATTTTCTAATTGTGTTATACCTAAAACTTCACAAGCAGCTCTACTTTGAATCAGGCTAGACTCATAATCTACAACAATATCTCTATCTCCATAATTAGTAACATTATCTGTTAATGTGAGTTTATAAACTTTCTTTCCCTGTTTAGATAATTTAGCAAGCGTTCCACCAACGCCCAAATCTACATCATCAAAATGAGCTCCAATAGCTAATATTTTTTCAGCATTCATAAAAAGTCTACTTTTTTCTGAATTTATAGATATACATACTTAGTGTTAAAAGTAACCCCCTAATCCCAGCAGATCTCAATCCAGTAATGATGAAATTTAATTTCCACAAAAAAGACCTTTTATTTAATGATTGATTATTTTCTTCGAGGCGAAAACTTCCACTCAAAACGTCTAAACCTAGATTGTTTTTTATCCATAATGGTGCACCTTTAGCCCACAAACCTCTGTGTATTACGCCTCCCATGCCGCCATTGTTGTAATAACTAATTATATTATCTTTACTATTCACGCAAAAAAAGCCTTCGTCTCTAATAGTTCTTAAAGATCCAAACAACTCCCAACTCCACGGAGCGTCATTTTTTTTAGTGTATTTTTTTAATGCTGACTTACGCCATATCGCTGGTGCCGAATTTAATCTATATTTCATATTTTTAGGCAAATGAATTAATAAATCGGAATGAATGTTTTCTTTGATTAATCTTTCATTTACAATTCCTGGGTGCTCAGTAATTTTTTCTAAATATATTACTGCAACTTTTTGGTCTGAAAAGATTTTATTAAGATAAAGTTCTAAAAATGAATTATCAATATCTTTGTTTAAGAAAAAATCATCAAATAACATTATTATAAATTCTTCATCAATATTATTTATTGCGTTTAATAATCTACTGCCCCAACAGGGATTATTGTAATTAGAAAATTGTAATCTTGTAAACGATTTAGAATAAAATGTTTTTTTTTCGGTATTAATTGTAATTTTAATAGATTCGATATTTTTCCAGTGCTTCTCAAACGATGTAAGTAGTGGAGCCCATAAATCTGAATATAAGTCACAACTGTTTATTAATATAGAAAATTTTTTATTTGAAGCCATCTATATAATTAATTTTTTTCCATTTAATGGAACTCAATTTTATTTTTTCATAATGCTTAGTGTGTTTTTTCATTGGTATGTTTAAAGAAAAAAGCTTAACAAGAGTAGAATTTAATACAAGTAAACTAGAAAATATATAAATGTAATAAGAAATATTGAATAAATATTTTATTATATAAAAATTATAAAACTTTAAAAAAAAAAGTCTATTTATTAAAATAATTTTTACAAATTTACTTTTTTCTTTATTTATAAGGTATTTAAATATTTTAATTTTATCTTTTAGAAATTTTTTTTTAAATTGAATATATACCGAATCAGAGGTTCTTCTGTAATATACAAAAACTTTATCAATTAATTTAAATTTAATACTTGGTTGATTCTCACTAATTGAAATTTGTATAGGCCAATCTTCACACAATTCAAACTGAGAAAGAAGCTTTTTGATCTTAGATGTGTTTAAAAATTTAATATTATAAATTAAGTTTGGAGCATTAACATGGGAGGCTAACTTAAATTTATGACTAATAGAATTTTGATAAATAAAAAAAGAAGAATATACAGAAAAAATTTCAAATATATCTTTAGTTAATACTCCATTAATTAATTTAATATGTAATCCTGATGTCATACCAATATCATGTTGTAAAAAACTATATTTAAAAATATTTTCGTAAGAATAAACATCATCAGCAGCAGTTAGTTTGCAGGCTTGCGCTTTAAGATTATTCAATAAATTAACAACACTTTTACAAGTGCCGATTCTTTTAGTGTTGAATATAATTTTTATATTTCTAAAAACTTTTTTGTTTTTATCCACCCAAGTTTTAATTAATTCTGGTGAACTATCATTTGAAAAATCATCATTTATAATGATATCTATGTCTATATTTTGACCATATTTTAATGATAAATATTTAATACTTTCTAAATGCTCAATTATGTAATCTTCTTGATTATGACACAAAACTAAGAACGCAAAGCTTTTAGATTTATTGGGCATTAATTTTATTGTTATGTGCTAAAATATTTTTAAATTTAAAAAATAATTATTAATATAATTTTTCTTCAATTGTTATTTCTAAAATAGTCATTAGATATTTTTACAATATGTAATTGCTGTTTTTTTGTAAGCTCAGGATACAGTGGTAACGATACTAACTCTTTAGACAATTTTGTGCCAACTTTGAAATTAAATCTTTTTTTTCTATAGTTTGAAAAAATTTTAAGATTCGGCAAGCAATATTTATAATGTATAGCTGTATCTATCCCCCCTTTTTTTAGCTGCATTCTAAATTTATCTCTATTTTTTAATCTAATAGCAAATAGATGATACGAATTCTTTTTTATTGATGAGTCGTAAATTGAAAAATTTTTGTTTTTTAAATTTTTTTTATAAAGATTTGCTATTTTAATTCTTTTTTTTATATCATTTTTTAAATAACTTATTTTTGCATCTAACGATGCTGCGATTAGTTCTGGCATTCTGTAATTGTAACCTATGTCAAAAAAAGAATTTTTATTTTCTGCCCATGCTCTTAGAGCTGCAATTTTTCTAAAGATACTTTTTTTATTTGTAATAACTGCTCCGCCTTCTCCAATGGCTCCTAAATTCTTAGTTGGATAAAAGCTAAAGGTTGCAATATCGCTATAAAAACCTGGCGAAGTTTTATAGTATTTACTTCCATGAGCTTGTGACGCGTCTTCTATAATTTTTAAATTAAATTTTTTTGAGATTTTTTTTATTTTTCGCATATCACACATAAGACCATGTAAATGCACAGGCATTATAGCTTTTGTTCTTTTTGTAATTACTTTTGCGATACTATTAACATTGATAAGCCAATCATCCATATTTACATCAACAAATACAGGTTTTGCTCCAACATAGGTAATTGCCGCTGCGGATGCTACAAAACTAATTGAAGGCACAATTACTTCGTCACCCTTTTTTATACCTAATGCAACTAAAGCAAGATGCAGTGCGCTGGTACCATTATTTACAGCAACACAATATTTTGCTTCCATTAATTTTTTAAATTTTTCTTCAAATTTTTTTACATAAGGACCATTTGTATATTTGCCAGACTTTAATATAGAGTTAGTTGCTAAAAAAATTTTATTTTTAATTTTTTTTGCTTTTTGTTCTTGATGAAAAAAATCAATTTTCATTATGAACTTTTAATTAATCTTAAAACTTTCATTACTCTCTCAGCATGTTTTAATATTTCAAAATTTTTATTTTTCGTTTTAATAAATTTAATAAATTCATTAATCATAACGCCCAAACTTTCTTTATGTGTAATATTGGGTATTTCTATTGAACCCACTCTGTAAAGCCACTGATCTACATTTTTATCTTGAAACTCAATTCCTTTATTATAAATTTTAATTTTTTTATCGCTTTCATTATCATCAAATTCGATAATTTTTTTATTACCTGCTAACAAAATTCTTCTAGATTTTATAGGAGAATACCAACTTACTTTGATATTAGCAAAAAAACCGGAAGGATAATTAAGAGAAATGTTGGATAAAAAATTCTTATTTCCAAAATTGTTGTGACAATTAACCAAGACTTTATTTGGCATTTGACCTTTTAAAATATAATCTAGAATGTATAAATCGTGTATAGCTAAATCATCGATTACATCTACATCTTTATAAAATTTTCCAAAGCTTATTCTTTCTGAATCGTAATAAATTAATTTTCCTAATTTTTTTCTTTTAACATAATCCCTAATAAATTTTACAGATGAATGAAAAAGATAGGTATGATCAACAAAAATTTTATTAGTATTTTTAAAATTTTTTTTTAAAGTTAATAACTGTTGTAAGTTACTGGTAATTGGCTTTGTAATGCAGACAAATTTATCAATCTCAAGACATTTTCTTATATATTTATAATGAGTAGAGGTAGGAGTAGAAATAATAAAAGCATCAATATCTTTATTTTTGAAAAAGTCATTTGATTTTAGAAAATATAATTTCTCATTTTTAATTTTGATATTTCGTTTTTTAGTATCTAAGATAAATATTTCTTCTACTTCTTCGGAAATTAATAAATTTCTATATAAATTTCTTCCCCAATATCCTAGTCCTATAAGTCCTATATTCATTCTTTAAAATAATATTAACTCTGTACTCATATTCAAGTAAAGATTAAATTGCTATAAATAAAGTTTAGTTTCTTTAATGCAAATTTGTATTGCTGGAAAAAATAAATGCGCCGTAGATTTCGTTAAATTATTAATTTCTCAAAAAAAATATCATTTTGAAATATTAATTTTACCAAACTCTAACGACACAGGACAAGATGGTTGGCAACCATCATTAAAAAAATTTGCAATAGAGAATAATCTAAAAATTATTGACATAGAATATTGTTATAAAATCGAAAATTTAATTTTTATTTCTATAGAGTTTGATAAAATAGTTAAAATCGAAAATTTTATTTCATCAGATCTTTATAATTTTCATTTTAGTTTGTTGCCGAAATACAGAGGTTGTCATACAAATTTTTTACAGATTTACAACGGTGAAAAATACTCAGGAGTTACGTTACACAAAATAGATAACGGAATAGATACAGGAGATATAATTGATCAAATTAGATTTACAATAAATTTAAATGATACTGGCTTTGAAAATTATTATAGATTAATGGATACATCTGTAAAACTTTTTAAAAAAAATTTACAAATTTTAGTTGAAAAAAAATATGTATTTTCAAAACAAAATCTTTCAGAGGGCAGCTATTTTTCTATTAAATCAGTAAATTATAAGGATTTATTAAATGTGAATATTAAAAAGGAGGATTTGGCTACTCATAATCAAATTAGAGCATTGATATTTCCAGCATTTCAATACCCTATTGTTAATGGTAAAAAAGTTAAAAAATCAATTTTTTCTAATAACAAAATAATTTTAGAATATCTTTAATAAAAAATAATAATTTAAAATAATAGTGGTAAATTTTTTAACTTTAATTAACTAAAAAAAAGTTTCCTTTATTAATTTCTAGTAAACATTTCTGCAATCTGTCAGAAGTATTACTTTTATAGAAATTATTGACATAGTTTATATTTTTACTGTCCAAATACATACTTACATAAACATTTTGAAGATAATCTTTAATGTTTAAATGAATAATTGAGCAATTCGTAAACGGAATTTTTTTTAGACTCCAATTTTGAGATATTTTCAATTCTTTTTTAAGTGTAGATGGGAAACTATCAACTCTTCCAATTCCGTAATTATACTGACTAAATTTATAAATAAAAAAAGTAGACATAATTAATAACAAAAAAACATTAACTCTCGGAATAAAGTGTTTCTGTTTATTATTGAATCGAAAAAATATTAAAATGAACCAAATAGGAGAAAAATAAAAATAAATTTTTATAAGTCCATAAAAATTATTTTTAAAAAATAAAAGTAATGATAGACCTAAATAAAAAATAATAATAATTTTAAAAAAATTTAAATAATTATGTTTGTCAAAAATTACATTTTTTAAATTTTGATAGAATGGAATTAAAACATAGCATGACAATATAAATAATATAATAGTTAATATGATGGTGTAATCGTAGTGTAATGCGCCTGGAGTAATAAAATAGAATCCTAAAAAAGATGGAAAAATATTAAATAAAATAAAGAAATATTTTTCTGCATAGTTGAAATCAATGATCTTTTTAAATACAAAAAAATAGCTATTATTTCCATCTAATAAATTCTTTATTTTATCTACATAAATTGAATCTAAAACAACATTTTCTCTTCCTAGTATAAATGAACCAAAGTACGCCCAGAAATCGATTGTTACATTGCTAAAATTATAAGCCAGAGACATACTTTGGTATAATCTTGGGAACGTAAGAATTATAAATAACAAAATTGCTGGAACTAAAATTCTAAAGTTTTTAATACAAATATCTAATTTTATAAAAAATATTAACAATAATAAAAGAGCAAATACTACTCCTTGGGATTCATAAAATAAAAAAATAAAAGAAAAACTTAATGATAAAATAATTAAATCTTCAATCTTGTACTTATTGTTTTGAAAAAAGATTTTAATAAGATAAGAAAAAAAAATTATAGAGGCAGAATATGCAAATAATTGAGATATTGCGTCTGCTTCAAATATGTACAATGTCCAAAAACTTAATGTAAAAATTAATGAAACAAAAAAAATTTTTAAGCTAGATTTTAAGTTGAAACTGATTTCTTTTAAAAAAAATATAAATGATAAATAAGATAATATTAAATAGATTGTTTTTAAAACATAAGAAATTAAATATATATCTAAAAATTTAAATTGAAAAATAACTGAAGTAAATATAGGCGGCCCTGGTCGTGCTAATATATGTGGGAAAGATAGCGTATAATAAATCTGTGATAAATTATTTTTTTTAATCAACTCTTCAAACGCTATTTGAGTAAATTTTTCTTTATTTAATAAAGCGCTAATCTCATTGTAGTTAATTTTTTCATACGTTAAAGCTAGTGCCATATTGGCAAATTGATCCCATACATTTCCTCTAAATGCATAAAAGTTTTCATCAAATAATATTAGCGAAAGAATAAATAAA